>JAEEGL010173349.1_pt1 | contig 12472 bp, 11 predicted proteins | sample 9134231 | NCBI WGS metagenome assembly JAEEGL01 (sample SAMN16246548, study PRJNA631951) | gut metagenome | biome: gut microbiome; feature: rumen; material: fiber-attached | host: Bos | place: Iran: Karaj | collected 2018-10
ATGGGTCCCAGAACGGAGAAAGTCGCCCACGAAATTCTGGGCATGGCGAGAATGTACGGCCTGCCTTTCGAGACGGTGGCCGGCTGGGGCTGCGATGAGCATACCATGCTGGGAGCGGCCGCGCGGAAAGGGGTTCCGGTTCTGGTTACCATTCCCCAGCTGATCGGCGGCGGCGCCGTAGGGATGTCCATCGGCGATTCCATCCCCGTTTCCCAGCGTTCCATGCGCCTTTCCCGGATGCTGGCGTCCTGCGACGTGATCATCGAAAGCGCCGTGGCGCTGACCCAGGAAATCCACGACGGTCCCTTTGAATGTTATACCGGCCATGGCATCTGGGCCTGGTGGTCCGGAGAGAACACCTACGACCTGCGGAATAAGAACCTGATCCGCATCGACCTGGATGAGAACCTGCGGCGTGCGGTGGAACTGAACAAGACCGTTCAGGAAGCCATCGACAAAGGACTGCCGAAGACGAAAGCCGCCAAGATCCCGTTCCGGATGGAAATGTCCGCGTTTGCGCGGCACGAAAACAGCATCCCGATTGTGGGCGATATTGGCAAGGTATGGCCGCTGATTGCTGCCGGTGTGGCGAAAAACCTGGGCATTGAACTGGAATTCCTGTCTGCTTCCCAGGACACCCCGGAAGGAACAGCCATGCGCGAATGGATCGTTGAAAACGTAAAACCCTTTGACAGGGAAAAAATGCTTGCGCATACAAGGAGTTTTGAAGTGCTGGAATAACATCCAGAAATCTTCAGGAGGCTAATCCATGAATACAAAGAAAGCCGGCCCGGGACGTGTTGTCCTCCTCATCGACGATACCCGGGGGCATTTTCACCAGTCCAGGGGAATCGCCCGCTGGCTGGAACGGCTTTGCGGGGCGGATATCCGTGAGATCGAGGTTCCGATTCTGAAAGGGCTGCGGCGTTTTCTTGTGCTCAAGATACAGGGCCGTGATCTTGATTCAGCATCCCCGGAAGAGGCAAAGGCATGGCTGCGGAAGGCGGGTTTTTCCGTCGAAGCGCATGCGGATATTCTGGGCAGCGAACCGGGGACCCTGTTTATGGCAACCGGCAACTCGGCGTCTTCGTTCTGCCTCGCGCTGGCAAAGGCGCTGCAAGGATATTCCGCCGTCATCATGACCCCCGACGTAGTGGGGACGCGTCCCTTCGATTTTGCCATCGTTCCCGAGCATGACCGCCCGGACCGGTCGGATAAGATTCTGACAACACTGGGCGCGCCCAATCACATATACCGTCCGGACCTGGAGGCGGAGGCGGAGAGGCTCTTTGCCCCGCTGAAACCCTTCCCCGGGAAGGTGGTTTCCCTTCTCCTGGGCGGAAATGACGACAACTATGAGCTCACGCCTGCCTGGATCCGTACTGTGCTTCCCTTACTGCGGGAAGCCGCGGAAAAACAGGGGGCCGCGCTACTCGTAACAACCTCGCGCCGTACCGGCGCGGAGGCGGACCGGATCATCGAGTCTGTTTTTGCCGGAAGCCCCGCCACCCGCTACCTGCTCCTGGCGTCGAAGAGTCCGGAAAACCCTGTCCCCGCCATGCTGGGCGCGGCGACCCATGTCCTTGTCACGGAGGATTCCGTTTCCATGGTGTCGGAAGCTGCGACGGCCGGTTTCCGGGTAGGGTTGCTCCGGGTTGGCCGGAAGCAGACCCCGAAGACGAAATCCCGCAACCTGTTCGGGGCAGGAGCCGTGCGGTTTGACGAGCTTTTTGAGAGAATGGCCGAAGAAGGGCTGGTGGAGGATCTGGGGGCGACCCCGGATTTTGACGCCTTCCTGAACCATGAGGCCCGCAAGACAGAGGTTCCTTTTAACGAGGCGAGAAAGGCCGCGGAATGGATCATGAGCCGCTGGCCCGGCCGGAAAGAAGGAACATAATATGAGGATTCTGCACATCGTCCCCGAGTTCGAGGAAGGGGGCGTGGAACGCTACGTCCTGCAGCTTGCGGAGGAACAGCTGGCCCACGGACACCGGGTCTTTCTGGCCACGGCGGGCGGGAAGCTGGAACCTTTGCTGCCCCGGGAGGTGGAAGTCCTCCATCTGCCTGTCCAGAGAAAAAACCCGGTTACGGGGCTGTACTGTACCTTCTGCCTCGCGCGGAAGCGGAAGCAGTGGGATATTGTGCACACCCATTCCCGGGTTCCCGCCTGGATCGCCTGGTGGACAGCGGCGTTGACCGGTATGCCCTGGATCATGACGGCTCACGCAGTCTACTCCCTTAACGCAGGGATAGCACCCCTGAAGCACGCCAACGGCGTAATCTGCATCTCTGATGCGGTAAAACAGCATCTGGCAGGATATCTGCCGGCACGAACTGTCGTTGTGCCTAACGGTGTACAAAAACCAACCTGCCTCTGGGAGGGAAAGGGATTTCCCGATTATCCCCGTTTTCTCTTTGTGGGGCGCCTGACCCGGTTGAAGGGGCTTGACACGGCGCTCCGGGCTCTGGAGAAACTGCAGGGTCGGGAGTGGACCCTTGATGTGATCGGCGACGGCCCCCAGCGGGCGGAACTGGAGGCCCTGACGTCAGAACTTGGTCTGCAGGAACGGGTGAGTTTCCACGGCTTCCGGGATGACGTTGAAAGATGGATGATCTCCTCCGGCTGTCTGCTCTTTCCTTCTTATCAGGAGGGAATGGGGCTGGTCGTTCTGCAGGCGCTGAACGTGGGGCTGCCGGTGCTGGCTTCCGATTTGGAACCCCTGCGTCCTCTGGCATCCGGTCCTCTCGTTCCTCCCGGCGATGTGGAGGCATGGCGCAGGGCCATAGAAAAGGTGTTGGATGGGGAAGCCGCCAGTCCGCTTACCGGGGAGAATCTGATCACGTTTGAAGAAACGGTCCGGCGGACGGAGGCGTTTTACCGGGAGGTTCTGGAAAACGTTACAGACATAACACATTGAGGAGTAAACGCCATGCATATAGAAAAGCTGTCGTTGTATATCATTACCCTGAATGAAGAACGGCGCCTTGGAACTGTGCTGGAGTCAGCAAAAGATATTGTTGATGAAATTGTCATCGTTGACTCCGGAAGCACCGACCGGACGGAGGAAATTGCCCGGTCCTATGGGGCAAGATTTCTTTTTCATAAATGGGAGTCTGTGGGACATCAGGTTAAATGGGCCGAGGAGCAGTGCGCTTACAGATGGGTGTTGCGTCTTGATGCGGATGAGGTTTTGACTCCCGAATTGGCAGAAGAGATTCGCAAAATCAGGCAAAACGGGACGAAGGATGGGTATATTCTCCGCTTTGGCGATATATTCCCGGGGATGAAACATGTAAACACCTGGGTTAAGCCTTTAAAAAAAATGGCCCTTTATTGCCGCGACGCATGGACGATGAGCGGCGAGATCGGGCATGACGATGTGGAAAAGGTCCGGCCGGACGCGACCGAAGGGGAATGCAGGCACTTTGTCGAACATCACTCTTTTATTTCCATTCATCAAATTGTAGAAAAATATGATACGGAATCAAGACGTCTGGCAGAACGCGCCGTCGTTAAAAAGAAAAATTATTCTCCCTGGCGCATGGTGGGATGCTCTACCCTGGAATTCCTCAAGTATTTTGTGTTGGGACGGTTTTTCCTGCTGGGCTGGTGGGGTTTTATTCACTCTGCCCTTCTCAGTTATCTGCGTTTTCTGAAATTCTCAAAATACTATGAAATTGATCATAATCCTTACGCTGAGAGAAGCACATACATGTCTTCGGAAGAATCATGATCAAAGAGTATATCTGCCCAACGCAGCCCGTTCACAGAATTAAGGAGCTTATTTCTTATGAAGCAGAAAGAGACAGTTTATCTTACGGAAGAGCTTTTGATCGGGAAAGGCGGAAGGAAAGACGTTTATATTCATCCAAAAAATCCGGCGCAATGTATTAAGATTAATGCGAGAGACGCCGGTGACCACCGTGTCGAAATGAATTACCGGAGATCCCGTGAACGAAGAAATCTTCCGCCATCCGGGCTTATGGTCTCGTACTTTGGAGCGGTTGAGACAAACCTGGGAACCGGATATGTGTTTGAGCGGATTGTGGATTATGACGGGATGCACAGTAAGACGATTGAAGAACTGATACAGCTTGAACTTCAGGCGCGCAAGGAAAATTCAAACGTCAAAAGCATTCTTGGCACAGAAAAAGAATATCCCAAAGTTATGGAAGTGCTTTTACGGTTCCGTAAAGAACTGTTTCATGACAATATCATCATTGGCGACATGTGGCCTTATAATTACATGGTGCAGTTTGACACACCGTCAGAATGGCGCGTCCGCATTGTAGATGATTTTGGCACTTCATCGCATATCCCCATTATGTATTATATTGACTATTTTGGAGCAAAACATGTAAGACGTTACTGGTGTAAATTCATCAGAAGAATTAACTCACTATATCCGGAACTTTTGACTGATGACGAAAGCAGCGTTTTGATGACGATGAAATGATATGTTGTAAACCCCGGATTGTTACGAATTAATGGATTATTTCATTGGAAAGCATATGGTTGTTTGCCTTACAATCACGTGATTTCGACACAGGAGTATAGGAAACTTATGAATTTACAGGACAAAACGTACCCGCTGGTCAGCGTCGTCGTACCCGCCTATAACGCGGAGACACGTATAGCCTATTCGCTTAAGTCCATTATCGCGCAGGACTATCCGAATATTGAGATTATCGTTGTGAATGACGCGTCTACGGACGCGACGGAACAGGCCGCCCGAAGTGTACTTGAAGGTTGCGGACGCCCTTTTACCATTATTACCCATAAAAAAAACAGCGGAGAAACGGCTTCGCGTAATACAGGTATGGACGCGATGAAAGGCGAGTTCGTCTGGTTCATTGACGCAGATGATATGGCTGAGAATAATCTGGTTTCAACACTGTATAATCTGATTGAAGAATATAAATGCGACCTGTCTTTCTGTGGCTTGAAGGACTGGTTTGAGGATGGGCGTCCCGATGTTTTTTTCCCCATAAAACTTGATGATTCTGCCATTTACAGTGGAGAAGATCTTGTTTTACTGAGAGTATTCCATAAGATTGGCCCTCATGTCTGCGGCGTGTTATTTCGAAAAAGCTTTCTTCATGAAACAGGCCTTCGTTTTCATGAGGGTTGTACTGCCGGCGGGGATGTGGAGTTTCAACTGAAAGCTTTTTGCCGGGCCGGAAAGGCAGTTTTTACTTCAGACTGCCTTTATATATATGTCAATCATGCCGAGATGGGTTCGATACGTGATAATAACAATAAAGAGAAACAAAACCGCCGTTATCGGGATAACACGGGGGCCCAACTCAGAACGGCCCAATATCTGAGTGAACACGCGCCATCTGAAAAGATAAAGGATTTAGCTGACAACTATCTGATGCCACAGGCTCTGATCCGACGTCTCACACTGTGCGCAAGAACGGATGACCGGGCAGGATTTGATACAATCCTCTCAGATGGTATCACACGTAAGGTATTGGGCGCATCAAAAAAATTTTTCTTCCAGAAACCGGAAGTTTATCTCAAGGCGTTCGCACTGCTTCATTTTCCGAATTCCTATTACCGTGTACGGAGCGGTAGAAAGTGACTGAACGGTCCGGCAGATGATTTTATAAATAATCTTAATGAACTTTGTAAAAAATCTTATAACTGAAAGCAGGAAGGAATATGATACCTAAATTAATACATTATTGTTGGTTTGGCGGGAATCCGCTTCCTGAGCCTGCCCAAAAATGTATAAAAAGCTGGCAAAAATACTGCCCGGATTATGAGATTAAAGAGTGGAATGAGAAAAATTTTGATTTTTCCCGTTGTATTTATGCAAAAGAAGCTTATGAAGCGAAAAAATGGGCGTTTGTCACGGATTATGTGCGTCTAAAGGTATTAACCGGGTATGGCGGAATCTATATGGATACAGATGTTGAAGTAGTCAAGCCATTAGATGTATTCTTAAAGGAAAAAGCATTTTCGGGTTTTGAATATCAAGATAATGTATCTACAAGTTTAATGGCTTGCGAAAAGAATTTCAAATTGTTTGGTACTTTTCTTAAATGTTATGATGAAAGGCACTTTTTGAATGCTGACGGGACATATGATGATACAACAAATGTTAAAGAATTTACAGATTTATTACTTAAATATGGTCTGGTACAGAATGGCAAGAAACAAACGATAGAAGGGCTTACGCTTTACCCAAAAGATTATTTTAGCCCTAAAAGCTGGAAAACACGAGAAGTAGAATACACAAACAACACGTATGCAATACATCATTTTGCCGGGACATGGTTAACACCCTGGCAGAGATATAAGATTGAAGCAAGGGAAAAGAAAATATTGGTTATAAAAAGGTTGTCCGATTTGCTGAAATGAGAATTATTGATGTTTTGAAGAAAATAAAACATGAATATAATCTACGTTGAAAGGTAATTATGGCTAAAATTTCGGCTTTGATTCTGGCGAAAAATGAAGAACGGAATATAGAGGACTGCATCAAAAGCGTGCTGTTCTGCAATGAGGTGCTGGTCATCGATGATTTCAGCACGGACTGCACGAAAGAGATTGCGGAAAAGCTGGGCGCCCGGGTGCTGCAGCGCCATATGAACGGTGACTGGGGCGGGCAGCGGACCTTTGCCATCCAAAGCGCAACCCACGAATGGGTCCTGTTTGTGGATGCGGATGAACGGGTTTCGGAAGCGCTGGCGGAAGAAATCAGGGACGTTGTGGCCAAAGGCGAAAAAAGAGCCTGCCGGATCCGGCGCGAGAACAAATTTCATTTCAATAAGGCAACCCATGGCGTGCTTCACCCGGACTATGTCATGCGGCTTTTCCCAATGGAGAACAGCCGCTCGGAGGGGTTTGTCCATGAGAGAATTACAGCGCCGTACCCTGATAAAAAACTGAAATCCCCTATGTATCATTACACTTATGATAACTGGGAGCAGTATTTAGGAAAGTTAAACAATTATACGACCCTGGCGGCGAAAACCTATCAGAAAGAAGGGAAACGCTGTAACTTTTTCTTGGATATCGTCCTGCGCCCTCTCTGGGCGTTTATAAAAGTCTATTTTATAGAACGGGGCTTTCTGGACGGGAAGATGGGCTGGATCCTTTCCGTTAACCACTATTTTTACACCTTGAACAAATACGTCAAGCTCTATTATCTGTACAAGTCTGACGGAAAGCTGTAATATTGTAACGCGTTTTATACTAAGAGGAACAAGAGGGAATATATGCGTGTAGCCATTTTGGAAACCATACTTATGCCGGCCGGTCATGAAGTGGAATTTGACCGGATCCTGGCCGATGAGTTGAAACGGCAGGGACATGAACCGGTGTTTTTTGTGCCGGAACATTTTCCTTTTAAAGTGGATTATAAATGCGATGTGGAATATCTGGATGGCGGCGAGGTGGTCACCTATGCCGGGGCAGGGTATGTGAAACGACTGTACCTTGGTGTTGTGCGGGAGATACGCCGCCGGGCTTGGTTTACCAGCGCCTGTGAAAAGGCACGGGCCGGGCTTTGTGACGCTATCATCGTGCCTACTGCCACCTACCGTTATCTTAGAGCCTTACGGGGCAGCGCCTTAAAAGAAAGCCCCGTGCCGGTCTATTTCATTTTCCACGGCATCAATCCGAAAGAGAAGTCGAATTATGAAAAGCAGGCCCGCCTGACCGAAAAGTATCCGCAGGTGCACTTAAAAGTAATTACCCTGCGGAATGACTTTGGCAACAGCAACCTGAAGAATATGGACCAGATCCCGCCGCCGGTCTACAAACCGCAGGATCTGCCCGTAAACAAGGATATGACATTTTCGCCGCCTATCAAACTGGGCTTTTTCGGGCAGTTCCGAAAAGAAAAAAATCTAGGCTTCTTTCTGGAAGCCTTTACCAAAGCCAAATTTTCCGTACCGGTGCAGCTCATCGTTCAGGGCGCTACGGTAAAACCGGAAGACGGGGAACTGTTTGAACAGATTGCCCGGGATTACGCCAGGTATCCGTCCATCACATTCTGGCATAAAAACCTGCTTGGGCTGGAATGGCAGAAAGCGCTGCTGGACGTAGATGCCATTATGATCCCTTATGCGGCCGAACGCTACCGGTATCACTGGGGCGCCATGTTGTTTACGGCAATCGGTTTTTATAAACCCTTCCTCAGTTCGCCGGAACAGAATCCGGAAGTGCTGGAAAAATATAAAATTGGCATGGCTGTGGATCTGAGTTCTGTGGATGCGTTTGCCAGGCAGCTGGAGCAGTTTGTGGAAAATTTGACGACCCATGCGGAAGAGTACAGGAAGGATCTGGATGCCGCCAACGAAGAATACAGCCACGCAAAACTGATTCAGAATATTCTGGGAAGGTGAACAACCATATGAACCAGGAAGTCAAAGTCAGCGTGATCATGCCGGCTTACAACAGTGAAGTTTATATCCGTGAATCCATTGATTCTGTACTGGCTCAGACCTTTACCGATTTTGAACTGATCGTGGTGGACGACGGTTCCACGGACAACACGGCCGGGATTGTCGAAAGCTATACAGATAGCCGGATCCGGCTGCTCCGCCAGCCGAACCGGGGAGTATCTGTGGCGCGGAATACCGGTCTGGATGCTGCCCGGGGGCAGTTTATCAGCTTTTTGGACAGCGATGATTTGTACTATCCAGATTTTTTGAAAGTGGCCTATCAGCTGAATCAATCGAATCAAACAGAAATGTCTTTCACGAATTTTACGGAAAGCTATGGTGTGGAAGACATGAACAAGACCGGCCTGCGGAAAATCCGTTGTTTCATAAAAGACAAATTGCTGGGAACGAGAATTTTGACGCCCGATTCTCAAATTGACTTTCTGCAGACGAACATTGACTGCGTCATGATTTCCCAAAAACTGATAGACTGGTACCATCTCCGCTTCGTTCCGGGCGTGAGGATGTTTGAAGACTGGAATTTTCTGAACAAAGCGTTTATCGCGGCTCAAAAAATCAGCGGCGTCTACAGTTGTCACAGTCATTATCGGCGGCATGCGGATTCCGCCAGCTTCATAGAATATGGGTCGCCGGAAGAGGCGACGCCGATCGATATCCGGGCTGACGAACTGGCATTTGCGGAACGGTTCGGATTGAACGGCGAATTTATCAGACGGATAAAGCGTTATGAAACGTTTAAGAAATTTAAAAGTCTGGTCAGGCAAAAAAAACGGAAAGAAGCCGCGCAATATGCCAAAGCACATGAATCCGATCTCTTGCAATATGCAAAAACCGGGGAGCGCCTGAATGATCGATGGGGTTGCAGGTTATTACTGTTATTTGTGGCGGCAATATAAAAACAGCTTATAAGAAAGAGAGTTGAAGATTAAGAAATGAAATTTTTGTCTGCGTGGTGGGGAAAAACAAACGCAAATGAAAAAATCATACAATTGCTAGTCATATTGCTGGTGGTTTCCGTGTCGCTGGACAGGACGGTACTGGTAAGCATTTCGACCACCGCGGTATGCCTGTTTATGATTTACGACTGTATGAAGCAAAAGAGCTTTCGCGGTTTTTATTCGCCCAGGCGGGACTGGCTGGGTATTGCGACTTTTTTGTTCAGCGTGCTGGCGGCTTCTGTTCTTTTGGGAGATATGGCCAGCATCCATATTGCGCTTAAATATATTTATTGGGCTATGCCTTTTCTGATGATGGTTTATTTTGAAAACCGGACGAATACTAAATATGCTGTAGTTGCCGGGGTCTTATTGTCCCTGGCGGTTTCTTTTGCCAGTGTCGTTTACCTGTCTTTGCATGGGCAGGGAACTGCGGCAGGCCGGATCGGGGCGTTTTCACTCAATCCCAATTATTATTCCGGTTTACTGATCAGTATTCTGCCGGTTCTTTTTTGCGCATTGTTTGACACAAAGTTAAAGGGAAGCAGACTATATCTTGTTCTGAATGCAGCGGTCATTATTATAGGCCTGTTCGCGCTTTGGAAGACCGGCTCCCGAAGCGCCATGGGCGGCCTGTTCACCGGCGCGCTGGTTGCGTTGTTTTTCTTTTGTCACTTTCACGAAAACGGAAAACTGTTTTTGAAAGGGTTTCTACTCTGTATCGCCGTTATTTCCCTGTTCCTGCTAGCGGGCATTCCCGGCGGTACCGAACGGCTTGGCGACAGAGTCAGGCTGCGACAGATTCAGTCCTGTTATGCGATGTGGAAGGACCATATGGCGCTGGGCGTCGGGCTGAACAACTGGGAACAGCAGTACCGTACCGTCTATGTGCAAGCCGACGTGATAAAACAGGAAGCCGCGCGCAGGTATGAAATCTTGAAAGCAGCCAGGCAAAGAGCCGCAAAAAAGAAGGCGGCACAGAAAGCGGTGAAACAGCAAGTTGCCGGGAGCGTTGCAACACAAAAGCCGGCTGTAAAAGGGAATACGGCAAAGAAAGCCGCGGTACAAAAGCCTAAAGCAAAGCTTACGGCAAAGCAAAAAGCCGCTGCGAAACGAAAAGCTGTTGCGAGAAAAAAAGCCGCCAGAAAAGAAGCGGCCCGAAAAGCGGCATTTCAGAATTATATATTAAAACACGAAGCAGAACTGCCGATACCGCATAATGTGGTTGCGTGGTTCTTTTCCACCACCGGTATCATCGGGGGTGCGGGATATCTGTTTTTTGCATTTTATTATCTTTGGCGGCTGTATCGGAAAATTCATGAAGAACCGGAAAACTGGGTTGCTTTTGCCGGATTCTGGGTGTTTATTGCCGTTACGTTCCACGGTCTGTTTGATGCTGGTATAACCAACAAGGCGTTTGCAAGGATACTGTATCTGATGTTAGGTTTGGCATTAAGTTATAGCTGCTGTCAAAAGCAGGAAAAGCTGACAGATAATCAAAACGGATAAAACGAAAAGCCGACTGGTATCTTCCAGCCGGCTTTTGCTGTCCGTGACGCTTGATTACAATAGTATGTTCAGGTTTTATACAGCGTGTTTATCGAATAGCTTTCGTAAAGGATTTACAGGCAACATACGCAAAACTCAGGAAAAAGCCAAGGAAGGCGCTTTTCCAGATAATAGAGCGATTGACCACCTTTTGGGCGTTTTTGTTTTGCGATTCCGCTATGGACGCTTTCTCGAACGCCTTGTTTATTTCTTTTGTTTCCAGTCGTTCCTTTAAAAGGATCAGGTAACTGAGGGTTCCCCTGACAGCCTCTTCGGAAATCGAAGAGTATCTTGCAAAATGGTTATTGATGTGTTGTAATTCGTCTTTCACCGTATTCAGGTACTCTTTGCTGAATGTTGTTTCGTAGTTCGCTTCAATATAATGGTTGATCTGCGTCAGCGCTCCGTTCACATACCGGCTGCCATACTGTTTTACATAGTCCGGATTGTTGCCGGTAAACTGAAAACGTATCAGATTGGTAAACCGGTCTTTAATATCCTTGTTTTGCATGCCGATATTAACCAGTTCTACATTGCTTAAAGAGGCCCTCTTGCCGGATTTCTGAGAATCCACAATGCCTATATCATTGCGAAAAAGATTCACGAAAGTCAGGCGGTCCTTTTCGGCAAAATTGTTGGAACAGTTGATAAAAAGTGTATAGGAATAAACCGGACCGGTAAATTTATACAGATACAGGCCGGCGGCCGCGGCAAATAACAAGGTGGTAATCACAATCACCACCATATGATTTTTTATCTCTTTTATCCATTCGATAATGTCGATTTCCAGTTCATACTCTTTTTTTTCATTCATATCTATCGTACTCCCTTGTGCTTTTAACTAAAAATAAACATAATAGTTTCGCAACTGATTATAACACAAAGAGAAACGATTTGCCAATTATAAAATAATAATTCTGTCGGAAGAGATTTTCCGGATAAAGTATCTAATTATTTTTGCATTGCTTAGTAGTTACATGCTATAATATAATAACATATTATCGATAATAAGGAGCGCTTGCTGTGAGACGTTATTTACTGCCCTGTATATTGATGCTGACGGACGTTGTCATAATGTTTATGTCGTCCTGGATGGCCGTATTGATTCGGTTTTCCATGGATGAGCGACAGTATCCTTTTTATATGGCAGCCGTTATGGCGAACCTGCCGTTTTTTATCCTGATTCATCTTCTGTTTTTCTATCAGTTCAAATTATACCACCGTGCCTGGCGGTATGCGGGCAACCGGGAACTGATAGCGATTGTGTTAGCCAACCTTTGCGGCATAATACTATCTTTTATGGTAATCAATAACGTGTTCCAACTGCCGTATTTTGCCAAGCGCAGTATGTCCAGAGGTATTTTCGTTTCCTGTTTCTTTTTTGACGTATTTTTAATCGGGGCCAGCCGCATGTTTGTGCGCTGGGCCGAGAACAATTCCGAACGAGAGGCGCGACGGGGAAAACCGTTGCGTGTGCTGATCGTAGGCGCCGGGGATGCCGGAAATATTATTCTGCGGGACATCCGGCAGCGGGATAACCGGAACGTGGTGGGCTTTGTGGATGACGA
>JAEEGL010370899.1_pt1 | contig 12472 bp, 10 predicted proteins | sample 9134231 | NCBI WGS metagenome assembly JAEEGL01 (sample SAMN16246548, study PRJNA631951) | gut metagenome | biome: gut microbiome; feature: rumen; material: fiber-attached | host: Bos | place: Iran: Karaj | collected 2018-10
CTGGCCATAGACGTTGCTGCGCCATTCCTTGTGGCCGTCAAGTATCCATTCCTTGAGCCAATTCTCATACTGATCCAGCGGCAGATACCAGTGGGTCGTCTTTTTCTTGATCGGCTCGGCGCCGCTCAGTTTGGACTTGGGATTGATCAGTTCCTCTGGGCTGAGGGTGCTGCCGCATTTCTCGCACTGGTCGCCGTAGGCCCCTTCATTGCCGCATTTAGGGCAGGTGCCGACGATGTAGCGATCCGCCAGGAAGGTCTTTGCCTCCGGATCATAGTATTGCTCACTCTCCTGGGTGATGAACTTGCCTTCGTCATAGAGTTTGCGGAAAAACTCCGACGCATTGGCAGCATGCACCTTGGAAGAAGTCCGGCTGTAGATGTCGAAATTGATGCCCAAGCCGGTAAAGGAGTCCTTGATGATCTTGTGATACCGGTCCACGATGTCCTGCGGCGTCACGCCCTGCTGGCGGGCTTTGATCGTAATCGGCACGCCGTGCTCATCCGAGCCGCAGACGTACAGGACATCCTCTCCCTTCATCCGAAGATAGCGCACGTAAATGTCCGCCGGGACATATACGCCGGCAAGATGCCCGATATGAACGGGACCGTTCGCATAGGGAAGGGCACAGGTGACCAGGGTTCTTTTGTGATTCTTTTCCATATATCGTTACTGTTTCATTCTTTCTCTGACATTCTTTTGCAACTTTTGGAGTCGGACCATCTCGTTCATCAACGCCAGGATCCGATCCGGATCGGAGGTCGCAGCCATCTCCCGGCGGAGCGCATCCAAGCGACTCTCCAACTTCTTGTCCTGATACATCAGGATCAATTTGGGAACCCGGTTCACCAGCCAGGAATCCTTCGTCGTCAGCGAGTCCTCGAAGGATTTGACAGTCAACTGGTATTTCTCGATTGACAGTTGGGCCGTGAGGAAGGAGATCTGCCGATCCGGAGAATTCAGCAGTGCGCGGATGATCTCTTCTTGCGTCTGTCCGGCATCATAGGCGTCCAGATAGCTGGCATACACTTTCTGGTAAACCGGATTGACCAGAAGACCGCCATCTTGATCGATCGTCCCGGCGATGAAATCCGTGACCGTAGGCTTTTCCGCATCCGGCGTGTAGAACTCCGAATCGCTCTCGAAGTCTAACTGATCCGAGCCATAGTTAAGCATGAAATAGAGCAGGTCCCGCTCCACGGGGCCGACAATGCGGTCCGTTTCCATCTCGGCAGCCGCCAGTTCTTCGGGCGAAAGCTCCCGTCCCGAGACCGGCTGATCCGGCTCCGGGCCCATTTCCCCGACCTCCTGCCGCCGGGCAGCACGGAACGCTTCTTCCTGCGCTTCCGTGATCTTTTTCTGCCGCTGGTTGGCAATGCGGTTGAACAGGATCGAAGACTCGATGTTGAACTTCGCCGCCACGGTCTCCACATAAACGGAGCGCTTGACGGCATCCGGAATAGCCGCGATCGTGTCGGCAATATCATTGATCAGGTTTGCCTTCTTGAGCGGGTCGCCGGCGGCATCCTGCAACAGCAAGTCGGTTTTGAAGGAGATGAAATCCTGCTCATGCGCCTCCATATAGGCCTGCACCTGTTCGAGCGTGTGGGTCTTGGCAAATGAGTCCGGGTCCTCTCCTTCCGGGAGCAGGATGATCCGGACATTCAAGCCCTCGGCGAGCGCCAGATCCGTTCCGCGCAAAGCAGCATGGATCCCGGCGCTGTCCCCGTCATACATGATGGTCAGGTTGTCGGTGAACTTGTGGATCAGGCGCAACTGCTCGACAGTGAGCGAGGTGCCGCAGGAAGCTACGACATTGCGGATGCCCAGCTGATGCATCATCACCACATCCATGTTGCCCTCCACCAGGACACACTTGCCCAGGCGCGAAATTTCGGTCTTGGCGAAATAGATGCCTAGCAGGTTGCGGCTCTTGACATAGATCTCCGTCTCCGGCGAATTGACATATTTCGCGGGATTGTCGGCATGGAGCGTACGTCCGCTGAAGGCGACGATGCGCCCGCTCACCGAATGGATCGGAAACATCACCCGCTCCCGGAACTTATCCGCCACGCTGCCATCTTCCCGCTCTACGGCCAGACCCGCTCCCAGGAGATACTCCAGCTTGTAGCCGGCCTCCTTGGCAGCGTCGATCAAGGCCGTACGCCCGGAGGGAGCCCAGCCGAGCCCCCATTTGGCGATGGTGTCATCTTCCAGGCCCCGGCTCTTGTAGTAGGCATAGCCGACGCTGCGTCCTTCGCCGCTCTCCAATTGGCGGGCAAAAAACTTCCCAGCGAAATCAGACACCAGCATCAGGCTCTCCCGTCGCTGGCGGGAAGCAATCTCTTCGGCCGACTCTTCTTCTTCCTGGATTTCAATATGATATTTCTTAGCCAGATAGCGAAGCGCCTCGACATAGGAACTGTGCTCGTACTCCATCAGGAACCCGACGGCAGAGCCGGCCTTGCCGCAGCCGAAACACTTGTAAATCCCCTTGGAGGGAGAGACGTAGAAAGATGGCGTCTTTTCATTGTGGAAAGGACAGCAGGCCACGAAATTGGCCCCGCGGCGCTTCAGCGTCACGTAGTCCCCGATCACATCTTCGATGCGGGCGGTATCCAGAATGAGGTTGACTGTCTCCTGCGGGATCATAGGGAGACAAAATTAGTGATTATGACGCAATCTCGCAAAGGAATTTGATACGGACCAGCCGGATCTCCATCTCTTCGTAATCCGCACCCAGCTCCGCCATCGCGTCGGCGACGGAATCCGACTCCGCATCCTCGCGGAAATAGGCATAGATGTCCTCTACGACATCCTCATCGATGTTCTGCTCGATATAGTAATCCAGGTTGAGCTTAGTCCCGGTGGCAACGATGCCTTCGATTTCAGACATCAGTTCGTCCATGTCCAGCCCGCGCGCCTGGGCGATATCCTCCAAGCTGAGCCGGCGATCGATGCTTTGGATGATATAAACCTTGTTGGCCGACTTGGTCGGTGCTGACTTGATCACGAAGTCGTCCGGACGGATGATCTCGTTCTCCTCCACGTACTTGCGGATCAAGTCCACGAATTCTTGACCAAACTTGCGGGCCTTTCCTTCGCCCACGCCCTGACAGCCCCGCAACTCTTCCAGGGTGCATGGGTACAGGATGGACATGTCGTTTAGCGCCGGATCACCGAAGATGATCCATGGCTGAAGCCGGAGCTTGCGAGACATCTCCTTGCGCAGATCCTTGAGCATGGACAGCAAGACCGGATCACCTGCCCCGTCCGAGCCCCGCATTGCAGCGGCAGCCGCAGCGGTCTCTTCATCGTCTTCATCGTCCGTTCCGTCCGAGAAAGACCGGTCTTCCACCAGCGGCAACGGATAGGGATGCTCATAGAAATCCTCGCCCTGCGGCGTGACATAGATCAAGCCATATTTCTCTATTTCCTTATCCAGCAGATGCAGGATGATGCCCTGGTGGATAACGGTGCACCAGAACTTCTCGGAATGCGCGCTCCCGGCTCCGTATTGCGACAACTGATCGTGGTTGTAAGACTTGATGATCGAATTGCTCTTCCCGGCCAGGATATTGGCCAAATGCTCGAGCTTGAAACGCTCCGGAAGGGCACGGATCAGGCTGATCACCAGACGCATCTCATCCTGTCCGTCAAAGGTTGGTTTCGGGTGGATGCAATTGTCGCAGCAACCGCATGAAGGCTGGTCATAATCCTCGCCAAAGTAATTAAGGAGCAGTTTTCTGCGGCACTGACTGGACTCTGCGTAAGCCATCACCTCCATCAGCAACTGACGCCCGATCTCCTGCTCGGAGATGGGCTTTCCTTGCATGAATTTCTCCAGCTTCTGGATGTCTTTATAGCTGTAGTAAGTGATACAGACGCCTTCTTCCCCATCCCGGCCGGCCCGACCGGTCTCTTGATAGTAGCTTTCGATGCTCTTGGGGATGTCATAGTGGATGACAAAGCGGACATCCGGCTTGTCGATACCCATGCCGAAAGCAATGGTCGCCACAACGACATCGATCTCCTCCATCAAGAACTTATCCTGGTTCTCGGAACGGGTCTTGGCGTCCAAACCCGCATGGTACGGAACGGCTTTGATCCCGTTGATACAGAGCAACTGGGCCAGTTCCTCGACTTTCTTGCGACTCAAGCAATAAACGATGCCGGACTTGCCGGCGTTCTGCTTGATGAACTTGATCAAATCCTTATCCTGATCCACTTTGTCCCGGACCTCATAATAGAGGTTGGGACGGTTGAAGGAGGACTTGAACACCCGGGCATCCGGGATCCCGAGATTCTTGAGGATGTCGCTCTGGACCTTCGGCGTGGCCGTGGCCGTCAAGGCGATGATCGGGGCCCGTCCGATATCATCGACCAACGCCCGGATCCGCCGGTACTCCGGCCGGAAGTCGTGGCCCCACTCGGAGATACAGTGTGCCTCGTCAATGGCATAAAATGCGATCTTGATTTCCTTGAGAAGCGCGACATTCTCGTCCTTGGTCAAGGACTCCGGCGCGACATACAGCAGTTTGGTGCGTCCCGACAAGAGATCATCGCGCACATCCAGGATCTGCTGCTTGTTGAGCGACGAATTGAGGAAGTGCGCGATCGACTCGTTGCCGGACACGAAGCCGCGGATCGCATCCACCTGATTCTTCATCAAGGAGATCAGCGGCGAAATCACGATCGCCGTGCCCTCCATCACCAGGGCCGGGAGCTGGTAGCACAAGGACTTGCCCGCTCCCGTGGGCATCAGTACGAAGGCATCACCTCCTTCTGTCAGATGAGTGATGATGCTGAGCTGGTCGCCTTTGAAAGAGTCATATCCAAAGAACTCTTTCAGCGTAGAACGGATGAGGGCGGGATCGGGCACGGGGAATCAGTTTTTAATCCAACGTGTGGATGGTGAGACCCGAACGCAGTTTGGGCTCAAACCATGTCGTCTTGGGAGGCATGATGTTGCCGCTGTCGGCAATGTTCATCAGCTGGTCCATCGAGACCGGGTACAAGGCGAACGCCACGGCCATCTCACCGCTGTCCACCCGATTCTTCAGCTCTCCGAGGCCGCGGATGCCGCCTACGAAGTCGATGCGTTTGTCGGTACGGAGATCCTTGATCCCCAAGATCTTGTCCAGAATCAGCCGGCTGAGGACGGTCACGTCCAGCACGCCGATGGGATCCTGGTTGTCATAGCGCCCCGGACGGGCAGTCAGGGAGTACCACTTCCCGCCGAGGTACATGGAGAAATTGTGAAGCTCCTCGGGATGATAGATCTCCGTCCCTTTGCACAGGACGTCGAAATCCTCCCCAAGCTTGCCGATGATCTGGCTTTCGGTCAGCCCGTTCAAGTCCCGGACAACACGGTTGTAGTCGATGATCTTTAGCTGGCTCTCCGGGAAGCAGACCGCCATGAACCAATTGTATTCTTCGTCCCCCGTATGATGGGGGTTCTGGGCCCGCCTCTCGGCACCCACGCGGGCTGCAGCGGCGGTCCGGTGATGTCCATCCGCCACATAAAAAGCCTCGACGCCGGTCGTAAAGCGCGTCGTGATGGCCTGAATACGATCGTCGTCATCGATCACCCACAACTCATGGATAAAGCCATGTTCGTCGGTGAAACGATATTCGGACGGGCTCTCCGTCACCTGGGCGACCAAAGTATTGAGCACGGCATCGTCGCGGTAGGCAAAGAAGACGGGCTCGATATTGGCGTTCTGGATGCGGACGTGGATCATCCGGTCATCTTCCTTGTCTTTCCGCGTCAGCTCGTGCTTCTTGATCTTTCCGTTAGCATAATCGTCGGTATGGGCGCAAAGCACCAGGCCGTATTGGGTACGGCCGTCCATCGTCTGCGCATAGACATAGTAGCAAGACTTCGGGTCCCGGATCAGCCATCCGCGCTCCTGCCAAGCCTTGAAATTAGCCACGGCACGATCGTACACCTGCGGATCATGATCCGGCAGGATGGGATCGAAATCGATCTCGGGCTTGGTGATATGGAGCAGGGACTTCTCCCCTGCCATCTGCTTCGCCTCAACGGAGTTCAGGACATCATAGGGCGGCGCAGCCACTTCAGTGACCAGCTCTTTCGGCGGGCGAACCGCCTCGAAAGGTTTGACGCGTACCATAGGCTATTTATTGACCTGGAACTTCGTACAACCGCTCTCGAAATATGCCACGATCTGGCGGGCGGCGGCCAGACCGGCGTTGACGTTGGCTTCCGCGCTCTGCGCCCCCATCTTCTTGGGTGTCGCAAAGACGCGCAGGCCGAACTGCTCCTTCAGGGCCGCGAGGTTGTCCGGAGCAACGTCGGTGACATATTTAAGGTCCGGACGGTCTGCGAGCGCCCGCTCGAGGCCGGCCTCATCGATGACTTCCTTGCGCGCCGTATTGACCAGGGTCGCGCCCTTGGGCATCTTGGTGATCAAGTCATAACCAATGGAACCGATAGTCTCCGGCAGGGCGGGAATATGGACAGATACGTAATCGCAAGTCCCATAGAGATCTTCGAGCGAAGCGGCAGGTTCGGCCCCGCCTGCGATGATCTGTTCATCGGGCAGGAAGGGGTCAATAGCCTTGACCTTCATCCCCAGCGCAGCAGCTTTCTTGCCGACCAGACGGCCGACATTGCCGAAGGCCTGGATGCCGAGGGTTTTGCCCTGGATCTCGGAGCCCGTGGCAGGGGTGAACTGGTTCCGGGCCATGAAAATCATCAGCGCGATGGCCAACTCCGCCACCGCGTTGGAATTCTGTCCGGGGGTATTCTCCACAACGACGCCGTGGGCCGTTGCGGCTGCCAGATCGACATTGTCGAAGCCGGCACCGGCACGTACCACGATCTTGAGCTGCTTCGCAGCATCCAGCACTTCGGCTGTGACTTTGTCGGAACGGATGATCATCGCATCCGCGTCAGCGACGGCGGCGACCAGCTCAGACTGCTCCGCATACTTCTCAAAGACGGCCAACTCATGACCGGCAGCCTCGACAATCTCCCGGATACCGGCAACAGCCGCCGCAGCAAAAGGTTTCTGGGTAGCAAGCAATACTTTCATGGTCTTAGGCTTTTAGCTTCTCGAAATCACGCATGCAAGCGACCAGGGCATCGACATCCTCCTGCGTACAAGCGTTGTACACGGATGCGCGGAATCCTCCGACGCTGCGGTGGCCTTTGATGCCGACCATGCCGCGCTCCTTGGCAAAGGCGAGGAACTCCTCCTGCAGGTCCTCACGACCGGGGGCCATGACGAAGCAGATGTTCATGATAGAGCGATCCTCCTTTTCGGCGGTGCCGACGAAGAGGGAGTTGCGGTCGATCTCGGCGTAGAGGGTCTCGGCTTTCTTGACATTGCGCGCGTGGATCGCATCAACACCGCCCTCACCCTTGAGCCATTTGAGGGTCTCATTCATCACGAAGATGGAGAAGACGGGCGGGGTGTTGAACATCGACTCTTTATCGATGTGGGTACGATAGTCAAGCATCGTGGGCAGGTAGCGGGACACCTTGCCGAGGGCGTCTTTCTTGATGATCGCGACAGCCACGCCGGCAGGACCGGCATTCTTCTGCGCACCCGCATAAATGACTTCATATTTGCTGACATCCACACGACGGCTCAGGATGTCCGAAGACATGTCCGCGATCAGCGGGACCGGGCTGTCCAGGTCCTCCTTGATCTCAGTGCCGTAGATGGTATTGTTGGTCGTAATATGGAGATAATCCAAGTCCGCGGGGATCTCGAAGCCCTTAGGGATGTAGGTATAGTTCTTATCCTTGGAACTGGCGATGGCATAGGCGTTGCCGAGGCCCTTAGCCTCTTTGAGCGCCTTTGACGCCCAGACACCGGTATCCAGATATGCAGCCTTATTCTCCAGGAAATTCATGGCGACATACAGGAACTGCATGCTGGCGCCGCCACCGAGGAAAACGATCTCATAGCCCTCGGGGATGTCAAGCAACTCGCGCCACAACGCGCGGCACTCATTCATCACGGACTCCCACTCCTTGGTGCGATGCGAGATGCAGATGACCGGCACACCCGTGCCCTTGAAATCCTTCAGCGCCTCGATGGCAGCGTCAATTGCTGCCTGCGGGAGCACGCAGGGACCGGCCGTAAAGTTATGGACTTTGCTCATGATAAAACAGTTAGTTTAAGATTTTAGATAAATGTATAATTTCTTTTACAATTTATCAAGGGTACAGCCGTCAATTTCACCGATCCGGCTGCAAAAATCGTCTTCCAGGGATAGGCGGACCCGGACTTGCAGGCTGCAATTCTCCCCGAAATCCTGATCCCGCTGCGGCAAAGAGAGATCCTTAACCACCTTCATCACCGCATTCATCGACGCGTAGCCGAAACGCAAGCGGTAGGATACGCCGGCAATCTTTTCTACGACGGCCGCCTGAGAAAGCGCGTCAGCCGTCGAAGTCTTATAAGCCCGGATCAGTCCCGGAATGCCCAACTTGATGCCGCCGAAATAACGGACTACCACGACAAGGACATCGCTCAATCCCGCCGAATCGATCTGGCCCAGGATGGGGCGCCCGGCTGAGCCAGAAGGCTCTCCGTCGTCATTGGCGCGAAAGCGCTCTCCCTGCAGGCCGAGACGATAGGCATAACAATGGTGACGGGCGTCATGATACTTCTTCTTCAAGCCGTCCACGATGGTTTTGATCTCCCCTTCGGTCTCTACCGGATAAGCGAGCGCAATGAAGCGGCTGCCATTGTCCTTAAAGAGGCCTTCCGAAGGGGCAGCGATGCTCTTGTATGTGTCCTGTATCTGCGCCATACGGGTACGTCCTATTCAAATTTAGCGATTTTAGGGATTATTTGCAACGGGAATGAAATATTTTGTATTTTTGTATAGCGATTCAACCTGAAGATTGTTATGGCTTGTCAGTATCGTGTGACCTTGAGTGGCATCAAGGGTTTCTACCGAGTCTATAAGATGGATGCCAGGTGCACCCTGTATTCCTTCCATAAGCAGATGAGAGCGGATATGGAGTTCCCCGCTGACCAGTTGATCCTGTTCAAGGCGCTGGATGCGGACGGTAACGTCGTCGCCCGCTATGGCCTGTTCGACCTCGGCGACGGCGCCGCAGACCAGGTCACCATCGCCGATACAATCCAGAAGGGGGTCGCTTCCTTCGTCTATTTCTACGACGTGACCAACCGCAAAAGCGTCAACGTCACGTTTGAGGAGGAAACGCCTGAAAAGGTCGGTGCTCCGACCCTCGTTGACTCCAAGGGTCCCGATCCGATCGACTTCGAAAACGGCTATGTCGCCTTCGAAGACCTCCCTGCCGATCAGCGCCATCTCCCATCCGACAACTCTGAAAAGAAACGCAACCCGCTCGAAGACATCCTCAGCGGTCTCGATGACCTGGATGATGAGGAAGACGACGAAGACGAGGAAGAGGATGAGGAAGATGACGACAAGGATCCTGACGCCGTCGAAATCTACGATGGCAGCGAAGAACTGACCCTCTAGTCGTGGGCCGGCGCCTTCTCATCCTGCTCGGACCGACGGCTGTAGGCAAGACTGACTGCAGCATCTCCCTGGCGCAGCAATTCGGTTCCCCCATCATTTCCTGTGATTCGCGTCAGATTTACCGCGAAATGCGCATCGGCACTGCCGTCCCTTCGGAGGCGCAGCTCACTGCTGTCCCGCACTATTTCATCCAGACACGGTCCGTGACCGAATATTATACTGCGGGGATGTACGAAACGGAAGCCCTCGCGCTGATCCGTCGCCTTTTCGACGAAGGACATGAAACCCTCGTAATGAGCGGCGGTTCAATGTTCTATATCGATGCGGTCTGCAACAGTCTCTCGGGCGTTCCCACGGCCGATCTGGCCTTTCGGGAGCAATTGCAGCAGCGGGTCGCCACGGAAGACTCCGGTTTCCTTGCCCGCGAATTGGCACGCCTTGACCCTGAAGCCTACCGGACAATGGATCTGAGCAACACGAAGCGCCTTTTCCGTGCCGTCGAGATCTGCCTCTGGACCGGGAAGCCCTATTCCTCTTTCAAGCCTGCCGTCGCTCCGGAGCGGGATTTCGAGATCGAGAAAATCGGACTGGTACGCCCACGCGAAGAGCTCTATGCCCGCATTGACCGTCGCGTCCTCCAGATGATGTCTGAAGGACTTCTGGATGAAGTCAAGTCATTGCTCCCCTACCGCGCCTGCACCGCCCTACAGACTGTAGGCTATACTGAACTCTTTGACTATTTGGACGGCAAGACCTCTCTTGATGAAGCCGTCCGCCTCATCCAGCGGAATACCCGTCACTACGCCAAACGTCAGCTCAGCTGGTGGCGCCGGGATACTTCCATCCGCTGGCAGACCCTGTAGGTGGTAGGCACAAAAAAGGCTGTCAACGAATGCTGACAGCCTTTTTACGATTGCGAATGCGCAACTACTCAGCAGGAGTCTCCTCCACCGGAGCAGCCTTATGCACCTCGACGACTTCGACGTCAAAGAGCAGCGTGGAGTTGGGCTCGATACCCTGGGTACCACGCTCGCCATAACCCAAGTCCGCAGGGATCACAAGCTGGATCTTGCCACCCTCACCGACGAGCTGGATACCTTCGGTCCATCCCTTGATGACACGGTCGAGCGTCAGGGTAACAGGATCGGCATCTTCCTTGGTCTCGTCAAAGACAGTTCCATCCAGGAGCGTGCCCTTATAGCGAACCTTCACAGTATCGGTCGGGCCCGGTTTCAGATCGGGATTGCCCATCTCGAGGATCTTGTACTGCAGACCGCTCTCCGTCGTCTCGACGCCAGCCTTGGTCTTGTTGGCAGCCATATATTTCTCACCTTTCTCCTTGTTCTGGAGACCGATGTAAGCCTGACGCTTCTCAAGATAGCTGTTGAACAGGTTGTTCATCTCCTCCGGATTGACCTTGAACTGCTTCACAAAGTCGGGATCCCGCTGGTTGCCCTTCGACTTGATGAAGTCGTTCATACCCTTCTTGATCTGGGCCATGTTGAGGTCGCCGAAATTGTAACCCTTGATGAAGCTGCCGAACTGGATACCGACGAGATAGCTGACAGAATCGATCTGTCCCCGGGTAGGAGTGACATCTTTCAAGGTCTGAGGGGCCTGAGCCTCCACGGGAGTCGCCTCAGCAGCACCCTCTTCCGCTGTAGCTTCAGCGGGTTTCTGGTTGCAAGCCGCGAACATCACGCCCGCGGCGACAGTGATAAAAACAAAAATCTTTTTCATAATATAAATTGGATTTTAAAGTTCCCATGCAAGCGCGGACGCACCCAGGATGGCGGCATCCGACTCCTTGAGCGACGAGAAGAGGATCTTCACCTTGCCTTTCCAAATCGCAAGGAGATTCTCGTTCATCGCATTCATGATCGGATCATACAAAAACTCTTTCGCCCGGGCGAGGCCGCCGAACAGGACGATGGCCTCAGGCGCGCTGAAAGCGACGAAATCTGCGAACTGGCGGCCCAGAAGCGTGCCCGTATATTCGAACACACGGAGAGCAAGCGCATCTCCTTCCTTGGCAGCATCATACACATCCTTGGAAGTAATGGTGTCACATTCGCGGAGTTTGGAAGGCTCATCGCCGGCCTCCAGCCATTCGTGCGCCGTCTTGGCAACGCCAATGGCGGAGCAGTATGCTTCGAGACAGCCTTGCTTACCGCAGCCGCAAGTACGGCCGTTGTTCCGGACGACACAGGTATGACCCAACTCTCCGGCGAAACCGTCGTGCCCGTACACCACCTGGCCGTTGATGACGATGCCGCTGCCGACACCGGTACCCAGGGTGATCATGATGAAATTCTTCATGCCGCGCGCCACGCCATAAGCCATCTCACCGACCGCCGCCGCATTGGCGTCATTGGTCAGGGACACAGGGAGGCCGCCCAACTTCTCACTCAAAATCTTGGAGAATTCTACGGAACCGTTGGCGGCCCAGGCAAGATTCGGGGCGAAAGCGATACAGCCCGTATAGTAATTGCCATTCGGGGCACCTACGCCCACGCCACGGATCTCTCCCACTTTCCCGGCCGCTTCCACGACCTTTGAGATCGCATCCGCCAGTGCGGAAATGTAGGCTTCGGCATCCGTCCCATACGTATCCGTACGGATGACGGACTGGGTAAGAACCTCGCCACGAGTATCGACAACGCCGATCTTGGTGGTCTGGCCACCCACATCAACGCCAACTACGAAATTTTTCGCGTTCTCTTCCATGACTCAGCGGATTATTCGACAGGGATGTCCTTATTGACGTTCTTGCAGCCGACGAGGGCGTAGTACAGCAAGTAGAGCAGCATCGCAATGACGAGCCAGTAGCTGTTCATATAGCCGGAGCCCTTGGCGATGAAGTCCTGGATAAACGGCATGATACCGCCGCCCACCACCAGCATCATGAAGATGCCGGACGCAGCCTCAGTATACTTTCCGAGGCCTTCGACGGCCAGGTTGAAGATGGCGCCCCACA
>JAEEGL010666162.1_pt1 | contig 12472 bp, 10 predicted proteins | sample 9134231 | NCBI WGS metagenome assembly JAEEGL01 (sample SAMN16246548, study PRJNA631951) | gut metagenome | biome: gut microbiome; feature: rumen; material: fiber-attached | host: Bos | place: Iran: Karaj | collected 2018-10
ATCCGCATGGAGCTCGGCGAACCCGACGCAAAGGGCAGAAGGCGCCCCGTTCCGATCCCCGGCAGCGAATTCACTCTGGACGTCGATACGGTCATCATGGCGATCGGCACGAGCCCGAACCCGCTCATCAAGAACACGACCGCGGGCCTCGAGGTCAATAAGCACGGCGGCATCATCGTCAATGAAGCGGGCCTCACCTCCCGCGAAGGCGTTTACGCCGGCGGCGACGCGGTAACGGGCGCAGCGACGGTCATCTCCGCGATGGGCGCGGGCAAAACGGCCGCGAAGGCGATCGACGATTATCTGAAAAACAAACAATGAAAACGCTGCAAGCCCGGTCTTTGTTAGGCCGGGCTTCTTTTTTTCAGGAGTTTGCCGCTAAATACGCCCGGGAATCCTCTGTTGAATGACGCGGCGGGCGGTGCTATAATTATCATGGTTCATCGGGATTATCTGATGGGTGAAAGGAGGCGAACGATGAGAATAAGAAAGTTTCAGACAGATCGGGATCTTGATCGCCTTGAAGCATTTTTGCGCAATCAGTATTTTGAGCATTTTAATGCAGCTTCATGGCTGCCGGAAAGGCTTCATGATCTGCTTTACCGGGTTGGCGCACAGGAGGCAGACGAGGGCAGAGAAAGGTCTGCGGATTACATATTTCTCTTTGAAGAAAAGGAAGAGATCGTCGCCTGTATTCTTCCGGACGGCGAAAACATTTATGTAAGCGTCAAAGACGGTTTTGAGCATATCTTTCCGTCAATGATCGCTTTCAGCGAGAAAAACTGCCTCCCGCTGTTCGCAAAAGCGGAGGATGCGACAGTGAAATTCTGGGTTGCCGTAAGCGACAGCCTGACTTATATGCACAGAACGCTCCAAGAATCGGGTTACAGGGAATATGCGGAAAAAGAATACATGAACTGCGTATGTCCATTGAACGAAGATGTGACGGCCGAACTGCCAAACGGCTTTCGATTTCTATACGGAGAAGCCTATCCTGATGAGGAAAACAAATGGAGCGCGCTTCGTTTGGGCTTTCATCCCGAGTATGAAACACCGGATTACAGAGCTTCAATGAATCCCTACAACGGCAGGAAACGATCGTCTTTATACCCCGACAGCTTCGAGTGCGTCGTCATAGATGAAAACGCCGCGGAGAAAAACGATGTCTGCGCCTACTGCTTTGTTTATGTCGATCAGCAAACAAAGACAGCGTTGATCGAACCGGTCGGCACCAGGGAAAAGTACAGGCACAAAGGCTTTGGCACAGCCATGATGCACGGTGCGATCCAACGCTGCAAACAACTGGGGATCGAAAGGTGTTATGTGGATTCTTTCGGCAGGAGGAAGGATTTCTATACCGCATGCGGGTTCTCAACGGAAAGCAGCATCGGTTTCTGGTATAAAACACTGAGAGGGGCCGATTATGTTATGGAGACAGAGTAATTACGATTCCCGTTTGCCGCTCCGGCAGCCAATGCGTTTTGAATAGACCCGGATGATAAAAACACCGCATCGCTGCGGTGTTTTCAGATGCGATCAAATGATCGGATGTTTTCAGCCCCTGCGCTTTGCAAAGCATTCGCTGCAATAGATGGGCTTGTCGGTCTTGGGCTCGAAGGGGATCTTAGTGGGACGGCCGCACTCTGCGCAGACGGCGTCGAACATTACGCGCTCACCGCCGTTGTTGCGGGCGGCCTTGCGGTTGTTCCGGCATGCTTTGCAGCGGGTGGGTTCGTTCCGGAAGCCCTTTTCGGCGTAGAACTCCTGCTCACCGGCGGTGAAAACGAATTCGGCGCCGCAATCCTTGCAAACCAATACTTTGTCTTCAAACATGGGAAAAATACCTCTGACATATTTTTGATTCTCGGTATCGGATCGGCTGACCTGGTCTTTGCCCCCACACTCGCCTGTTGGAGGGTTCGCTACTAAGCTTTACGCTGCCCACTACTGCCCCTCTCGGCCATGACCGACAGGACTTACTTCTAAGCCGCACCATGCTCACGGAAGCTTTGTTCCGCTTATGTGGATCGTTTTGCCTGCGACTGGCTTCGACTTGCAACCACAGACCCGACTCAAATACCGGAATCTATTATAACACCGAAAAAATTTAAATCAAGCAAAATTCCGTATAAAAATAAATATAATTTTTACAATTCATATAAAAGAAAAAATTTCGCTTTTTACCTCTTTGCCGTTGCATTTCACTCGAAAAAATGGTACTATGTTCGGGAAAGAGGCCGGAGGGCGGAAAAGTCCCGGCCCGGCCGAAAAACGGAGGTAAATATGGAAAGAAAAGTTGCATGGACAACCTATACCGATGAAGATCTCGCAAAGCTCGAATGCATTGCGGGCAAATACGCGAAGTTCCTCGATAACGGCAAGACCGAGCGCGAGTGCGTGACGGAAGCCGTGAAGCTCGCGGAGGAGAAGGGCTACCGCTGCCTCAAGTGCGCGATCGAAAAAGGCGAAAAGCTGAACCCGGGCGACTGCGTTTACGTCAACTGGATGGGCAAGGCGATCATGATGTTCAAGCTCGGCAAGCAGCCGATCGAAAAGGGCATCAACATCGTCGGCGCGCATATCGACTCCCCCCGCATGGACCTCAAGCAGAATCCCCTTTATGAGGATACCGGCCTTGCGTACCTCGACACGCATTACTACGGCGGCATCAAGAAATATCAGTGGGTAACGATCCCCCTCGCGCTGCACGGCGTTGTTGCGAAGAAGGACGGCACGGTCGTGAACGTCGTTATCGGCGAAGATCCCGCGGATCCCGTCGTCGGCATTTCCGACCTTCTGATCCACCTTTCCGCCGATCAGCTCGGCAAGAAGGGCTCCGTCGTCATCGAGGGCGAGGAGCTGAACGTCATCATCGGCGGCAGGCCCCTCAAGGACGAGGAAAAGGATCCCGTGGCGGCAAATATGCTGAAGATCCTGAAGGAAAAATACGATATCGAGGAGGAGGATTTCCTCTCCGCCGAGATCGAAGTCGTTCCCGCTGGCCCCACCCGCGATTTCGGCCTCGACCGCAGCATGATCCTCGGCTACGGCCACGACGACCGCGTCTGCGCCTATGCCCAGATCAACGCGATCCTCTCCATCGACGAGATCCCCGAAAAGACGATCTGCTGCATCCTTGCGGATAAGGAAGAGATCGGTTCCGTCGGCGCGACCGGCATGACCGGTAAATACTTCGAGAACGCCGTTGCGGAGCTCATCAACCTCACCGGCGATTACTGCGACCTCAAGCTCCGCCGCGCGCTCACCGCGAGCCGCATGCTGAGCTGCGACGTCAGCGCGGGCTATGACCCGAACTTCGGCGGCGTTTTCGAGCGCAAGAATTCCGCGTACCTCGGCCGCGGCGTCTGCTTCAACAAGTACACCGGTTCCCGCGGCAAGGGCGGCTCCAACGACGCCAACGCCGAATATCTCGGAAGGCTCCGCAAGCTTATGGACGACGCGAACGTCAATTACCAGACCGCCGAACTCGGCAAGGTCGATCAGGGCGGCGGCGGCACGATCGCCTATATCTGCGCCGTATACGGCATGGAAGTTATCGACAGCGGCGTTGCCGTGCTTTCGATGCACGCACCCTGGGAGATCATCAGCAAGGCCGACCTCTACGAGGCTGTCAAAGCTTACCGCGCATTCATGCTGAACGCGTAAAAGCAGCATCGGCGGCGCTTCCCCGAAGGAGGCGCCGCTTTTCCGTCCGCGATGCGGTAATATATTTATCGGAACGCGGTCATTCGCCTGAAAATCCTGTATAATAAAGGTGTATGCGCAGCGGGGATGTCCCTTCGGACGCCGCCCGCCCGACCACAAACCAATTGGAGGAACTACAATGGAAAAGAACAGCGGTTTCGCAACACAGCAGATCCACGTCGGCAAGCTGGAGATCCCCGGCATCGCGCCCCTCGCGACCCCGATTTTCCAGACCTCGACCTTTGAATTCGCAACCACAGAGCAGGGCGCAAAGCGTTTCGCTCTTGAAGAGCCCGGCTATATTTACACAAGGCTCGGCAACCCCAATACCACCAAGATCGGCCAGAAGCTCGCTGCTCTCGAGCATGCGGAGGCCGGCATGGCGATGGCGAGCGGCATGGGCGCCGTGACCACCGTGCTGTGGACCGCGCTCAAGGCGGGCGATCATCTCCTCGCCGATGACGCGCTCTATGGCTGCACCTTCTCCTTCTTCACCCATGGCCTGACCCGCTACGGCGTTGATGTCACCCTCGTCGATTTCTCCGATATCGAGAAGGTCAAAGCGGCGATCCGCCCGAACACCAAGGCCTTCTATTTCGAGACTCCGACCAACCCGAACCTCAAGGTCATCGACATTGAAGAAGTCGCGAAGCTCGCGCACGCGACCTGCCCCGAAGCGAAGGTCATCGTCGACAACACCTTCGCAACTCCGTACCTGCAGAGGCCCCTCGACCTCGGCGCGGACGTCGTTATCCACAGCGCGACGAAGTATCTGAACGGCCACGGCGACGTTATCGCGGGTATGGCAGCGGGCAAAGCCGATTTCATCCAGGAGTGCACGCTCTTCGGTCTTAAGGACATGACCGGCGCTGTTCTCGGGCCCTTCGAAGCCTATCTCATCGACCGCGGTCTCAAGACCCTCGACATCCGCGTTCAGAAGCACTGCGACAACGCGATGAAGGTCGCGAAGTTCCTCGAAGGCCATCCGATGGTCAAGCGCGTTATCTATCCCGGCCTTGAGAGCCATCCCCGCCACGAGATCGCGAAGAAGCAGATGCGCAACGGCTTCGGCGGCATCGTGACCTTCGAGCTCAACGCCACCCGCGAGGAGAGCGCCGAGTTCACCAACAGCCTCAAGCTCTGCACCATCGCAGTCAGCCTCGGCGACGCGGAGACCCTCATCGAGCATCCCGCCACCATGACCCACAGCACCTACACCCCCGAAGCGCTCGAGGAAGCCGGCATCGGCGTCAGCATGCTCCGCATCAGCGTCGGCCTCGAGGACGCGGAGGATATCATCGCGGATCTCGACGAGTGCCTGAACGCGCTGAAGAAATAATAAGCAATTAATCGGATGAAAAAAAGCCGTTTCCCGCGGGAAGCGGCTTTTTGCGTTATTTGTCCGTTTTTGCGCATAGAATATAGAAGCTTTTTCATTCGGAAAAGGAAAAACGCGAAAACGGAGGGCAAAAATGAAAACCTTGAAATACGGTTCGACCGGCACCTGCGCCGAGCTTCTGCAGCTCGCGCTTACCCGCGGAGGCTGGTACACGGGCAGGATCGACGGGATCTTCGGGAGGCAGACGCTGAACGCGGTGCGGCGGTTCCAGGCGGCGTTCGGCCTTGCGCCGGACGGGATCGTCGGCCCGCTGACATGGGAAGCGCTCGATCCGCTGCTGACCGGTCATTTTACTTTGACAGTCCGGCGCGGGGATACCTTCACAAACCTTGCGCGGCGCTATGATACGACGCCGGCAGCGATCGCCGCAGCCAACCCGGACGCCGTGCCGACGGACCTTCGAATCGGGCAGAAGCTTATCATCCCTTACGGCTTCGACCTTGTGCCGACGGATGTGCGCTATACGCCCGAACTCGTGGACTTTATCCTCGACGGTCTTGCCGTGCGCTATCCCTTTGCGCGGCCGGAAAAATACGGAAATTCCGTTTCGGGAACGCCGCTGCGGCTCATAGGATTCGGAACGGGGGAGAGGGAAGTGCTGATCAATGCCTCGCACCACGCGAACGAATGGATCACGACGCCGCTCGTGCTCGCTTTCGCCGAGGCAATGCTGAAAGCGTTCATAACGAACGGCACTGTTGCGGGAAGGTCGGCCCGCGAGCTCCTTGCGCGCGTAAAGCTTTATATCGCGCCGCTCGTCAATCCCGATGGCGTCGCCCTCGTGAACGGCACGTTCGATACGGATTCGCGGGAGTACGCGCGGGCGGCCGCCATCGCGAAGGATTATCCCGCGGTGCCGTTTCCGGACGGCTGGAAGGCGAATATCGCCGGAACGGACCCGAACCTCAACTATCCGGCGGATTGGGAAGAGGCGAGGCGCATCAAATACGCGCAGGGCTGGATCTCACCCGCGCCGAGGGATTTCGTCGGCGAAGCGCCGCTTTCCGCGCCGGAGAGCCGTGCGCTTTATGAACTCACGCGGGACCGCGATTTCCGCCTGACGATTTCGTACCATACCCAGGGCGAGGTCATTTATTGGAAGTTCAAGGATATCGAGCCTGAGCGGGGGAGGCTGATCGCGGAGGCGATGGCCGCAGTCAGCGGCTATGACCTTGAGGAAGTTCCGGAGGAAAGCGCGAACGCCGGATACAAGGATTGGTTCATCGAAACCTACCGCCTGCCGGGCTTTACAGTCGAGGCGGGGATGGGCCGGAATCCGCTGCCGCTTTCGGCGCTTCGGGAAATGATCGCCGATAATTTCCCGCTGATGGTGACGGCGCTGGAGCTTGCGTGAGGGAATAAAGCGAAAAAGCTATTGGCAAGGCTTCCCGTTCGCGGTATAATTGACCGGGAACAGGAGGTGGAACAATGCTCCCTTCGATAATCATGAATGCGGCGATCGTTCTGCTCGCTTTCGGAAGCGCAGCGTACGCGCTGATCGTAACGAAGCCCGGAAAAATGTTTTTCCGCTATTTCACAACGCTTTCAAATCTTCTCTGCGCGATCGCGGCTGCCGTCGTGCTGCTCCATTCGGGCGGAACGCTTCCCGCTTGGGCCATGCTGCTCAAGTATGCCGGAACGGCGGCGGTGTCGGTAACGATGCTGACGGTGTTCCTTTTCCTCGGGCCAGCTTCGCATGACTGGAAAGGCCTTTTGAGCGGGATCTCGCTCGTGCTCCATCTGTTCTGTCCGCTGCTCGCGATCGTCTCGTTCGTTTTCTTCGAAAAGACGGAGCTGCCGGTCTGGGCGATCGCCGTCGGCGTCGCGCCCGTCCTCATCTACGGGATCATTTACGGGATCATGGTCATCGGCGTGCGCGAGGAGCGGCGCTGGCGCGATTTCTACGGCTTCAACCGAAACGGAAAGTGGCCGGTCAGCTTCGCGCTGATGCTCATCGGCGCCGCAGCCGTCTCGACCGCACTCCTGCTCTGCTGAGTCTGCTTTCGGACCGATTTTCTGCCAAATACCGCCTGTATATTGACAAACGGGCGGTATTTTATTATAATCTTATAAACGTACTATGGCGGGGTATGCGCTTATGCGCGTGCGCCGCGGAAAGGGCGGAAAATGGACAAAACCGGGAGCAAAAAGAAGTCATCCGGTGCAAGAAGGATCAACACGCCGAAACTGACGCGGATCATTTTCCTCGTTATCGCCGATGCAGTCTCGCTGAATCTTGCCGTTTTCCTTTCGCTTTTCTTCCGCTACGAGCTCGATTTTACAAAACTTCTCACCAACGGCTCTGCCTTTGTTCAGAACGCAGTTAAATTCGCTCCTTTCTATACCGTGATCGGCATAGTGATCTTCGCGGTATTCAAGCTCTATACAAGTCTTTGGGAATATGCGTCGCTCGATGAAGCGATCCGCATCGTTGCCGCGTGCGCGGTCGTGGACGTCATAAGCTTTGTGATAATGAAGCTCTTCGCGATGAAGATGCCGATGAGTTTCCATTTTCTCAACGGCATCCTTCTTGCCGTGCTGATCCTTCTTATCCGCTTTTCATACAGGCTGCTCCGCCGCAACTGGCGGCATACGAGCCGCGGCGCGAAGAGGACGCTCCTCATCGGCGCAGGCCGTTCCGGCATGATGACCCTCACCGATATCCAGGCCAACAAGGAATCCGACAACCGCGTTGTTCGCATCATCGACGACGATGAATCGAAGTGGGGCCAGTACCTTCTCGGCGTGAAGATCATCGGCGGAAGGGACAAGATCGTCGAAACGGCAAAGAAGCTCAACATCGAAGAGATCATCATCGCGATCCCGTCCGCAACGAATCTTCAGCGCCGCGAGATCATCGAGATCTGCCGCGAAACGAACTGCAAACTCCGCATCCTTCCGAGCATCCTTCAGCTCGCCAACGGCGAAGTCAGCGTCAGCCGCCTCAGGGACGTCCAGATCGAGGACCTTCTCGGCCGCGATTCCGTCAAGGTCGACCTTTCGGACATCATGAGCTATGTCAGCAACAGCGTGATCCTCGTTACCGGCGGCGGCGGTTCGATCGGCAGCGAGCTCTGCCGCCAGATCGCGAGCCACGCTCCGGAAACGCTGATCATTTTCGACATCTACGAAAACAACGCCTATGAGATCCAGATGGAACTCATGCGCAAGTATCCGACGCTCGATCTCGTTGTGCTGATCGGTTCGGTCCGCGACAGGGAAAGGCTCGACGCCGTTTTCGAGCAGTATCGCCCGCAGTATGTTTTCCACGCCGCTGCGCATAAGCATGTTCCGCTGATGGAGACAAGCCCCAATGAGGCGATCAAGAACAACGTCTTCGGAACGCTGAATGTTGCGCGCGCCGCGGATAAATACAGCGCAAAGCGCATGCTGCTCATCAGCACCGACAAGGCCGTCAACCCGACCAACGTCATGGGCGCGAGCAAACGCATCTGCGAGATGATCGTTCAGACGATGAACAACCATTCCGAAACCGAATATGTCGCCGTGCGTTTCGGCAACGTTCTCGGCTCCAACGGTTCGGTCATCCCGCTGTTCCGTAAGCAGATCGAGCAGGGCGGTCCCGTTACCGTTACTCATAAGGACATCATCCGCTATTTCATGACGATACCGGAAGCCGTTTCGCTCGTGCTTCAGGCCGGAGCGTATGCCAAGGGCGGCGAGATCTTCGTTCTCGATATGGGCAAGCCCGTCCGCATCGACGACCTTGCCCGCAACATGATCCGTCTTTCGGGCTATGAACCCGACGTCGATATCCATATCTCCTACACCGGCCTCCGTCCCGGCGAGAAGCTCTTCGAGGAGCTTCTGATGGACGAGGAGGGCATGGTGAAGACCGACAACCAGCTGATCTATATCGGCCATCCGATCGAGGTCAACGAGCAGGAATTCGTTGCGCAGCTCAAGAAGCTTCAGGAGCTCTGCGAACAGAATTCCCCGCAGATCCGCGAGATGGTCAAAAAGATCGTCAAGGGCTATCACGAACCGAAGCAGGGCAAATGATTCTTAAAAAACAAAGAAAAAGTACCGAAAACATGAGCGCTTCCGCACCGGAAAAGAAGGTGCGGAAGCTTTCTGTCGGCAAAAAGATCCGCCTCGGCATCCTCGCCTTTATCGCCGTTTATCTCATCGCGGCGCTGCTTTCGCTGATCGCGAACGGGCATATCAACACAGCCGTATACAGCGAAAAGACCGATAAGATCAACGGCAGCGTTCGCGTCGTGCTGATCTCGGACCTTCACAGAACGAAATTCGGCGCCGATAACGAACAGCTTGTTGAGCGGACGGCGGAACAGCATCCGGATATCATCGCGGTGGACGGCGATATGCTCGAACGCGATTATACGCAGGACGAGCTCGACGACCTTGTCGGCCTTTTCGAAAGGCTCGTCCGGATCGCGCCCGTCTATTTCTCCGTCGGCAATCACGATTACTGCGCTTTCTTTAAGGTCATAGACCAGCTCGGCGGCGATTATCTTTGCGGCATCGAAAAGAACGAAGCGCTGATACGGCTTGAAAACACCGGCGCCGTTTTCCTCGAAAACGAATACCGCGATATCGAAGTGAACGGGCAGAAGATCCGCATCGGCGGATTCTACGGCCACGCGATGCAGATGGAATACGATCTGCAGGACGGCGGCGCCAGCTGGGCGAGGCGCAAAGCGTTCCTGCAGGAATTCTGCGGCACGGATTCATATAAGCTCATGCTTTCCCACCGCCCGGAGAGCTTTGTCCGCCGCAGCACGGAGGCCGACTGGGATATCGACCTCATCCTCTGCGGCCATACCCACAACGGTGTGCTCAGCCTGCCCTTCGGCCTCGGCGCGATCTGGGGCTCCGAAGGCCTTTTCCCGAAGCACGACCGCGGCGAATTCAAAATCGGCACCCGCAGCACGATGATCATCACGGCGGGTCTTGCCGGCTGGCGCTCGATCCCGCGCGTTTTCAATCCTCCGGAGATAGCGGTGATCGATATCCTCGGAAAATAAAAAAACCGCCCCGTACGGACGGTTCAACACTCAACTTTCAGACCTTCAGTCCTCCCGCGCGGAGGACTTTTTTCATGTAATCGAATTCCTTGCGGTCGATATCGCTGTAATCGAGCCGCTTGAGCTTCGAATGCAGGTTATGCCTGTAGCGCGCGATGCGGCAGCACCAGCAATACGGCAGCAGGATCGGCGCTTTTTTGAGAACGGGATAATGGGCCTTCATCCGCCCGTAGGGGAGAAAAACGGACGAAACGGCGGAGCGGAGCTTGCCGCCGCGCATGGTTTTTTTGGACATGCGGGCGATCCTGCCGAGCTTATAGGCGCGCACGGTGCCGAATATCCCGAAATTGCAGGCATGACGAATGAGCAGTTCGGAATCTTCATCCGGAGCTTTGCCGCCGAAACAGACATCCGCAAGCGTTTCCATTTTTTCGACAAAGGCGGAAATATTCATATCGGCGAACTGCTTTTCGAGGTACTGCCCGTTCATATCCGGGAACCGGGAAAGATAGAGCCATGTGTCCGCGATGCGGCGGAGACCGATCTTGCCGTTGCCGAAATCCTTCAGCAGATGCAGCATATGAAAGATATAAAAATCCTCGTCGGACATGCGGAAAATGTGCTTTTCGCCATCCTCGGGTACAGCGCGGGAGAAGATATCCTTTTCCCATTTCGCAACGGCTCCGCTTTCGTCGGTCAGCCTGCGGTGGACCTCGACATTCGCGTCATCCTCGGTTTTGTGGAAATTGACGTGCTTCCAGGCCGTATCTCCGGAGGAAGTATACCCGAGCTTCAGGGCGATCGCTTCGAGTCTGCCGTAATCGAAATTGCGGACAAGGATATCGAGATCCGCCATGCTGCGCCGCGTGATATCGGGATACAGCTTCCGAAGCAGCCAGCCCTTGAGGGGGATCGCGTCGAAACCGGCGGCGGACAGCGCGGAAAGAAAAGCTTTGCCCTCCTTATCCTGAAGAACGCTTTGGGAAACCGAGGAATAGTAGGCGCTCCGGAGCTTCCCGCGGAGGTAAGCGGCGGCTTCCGGCCCGAGATGATCGAGGCAGGGGTAGACCGTCGGAAGGATCCCGTTGATGCTGATGATTTTTTCGAGCGGCAAAGCCTCCGCAGCGGTCAGACTGCGGTACTGCGCTTCGGCTTCTTCTCCGGTTATGCTGTAACGGAGAAGCGCGACGGCTGCATTTTCGGCTTTTGTCAGCATCGTTTGCTTTCGGCTCCTTTCGAGGCGGTCGGTGCGGAATATCCGGGCACCAATATTAAATTATATCATAGCGTCGGCCGGGAAGCAAGAGCGGAACAGCAAAAACGCCGTGCTGTGAACTTATCGGAAGGTCGGTGCATACAATGATTGCGGGGGAGGGCAGGGCAATGCTGAAGCTTTTGACTTTAAAAGGTGCGCTGACCGGTTCGGCTGTGCTTGACACGGCGCAGAGCGGGACGGGATTCGAGCTGCGCTGCCGCGGAGGACTGAAGACGCTCCGGCAGTTCGGCCCGATCAATGTTTATCTTGTCTCGGACGCCGGCATTTCGAAAGCGGAATGCGAAGGGATGCGCGGCCGTTCGGAGCTCCCGTGGGCGGGCGGTCTGATCATCATCGGCGGCGACGGAAAAACGGTTTGCGCGGGCAGCAACGGCCTTTCGCCGAAAGCGCTTGAAAACGCAAAAGCTTCGATACGTCTCAGAACGTCGGCAGACGGGAACGGGATCCCGAAAACGGCGGCAAACGGCCCGGATCACGGCAAAAAAGAAAAGGAAAATCCGCCGCCGGCGCCGGAACGCGCCGACATTAGCGCGCTTCGGGCAAAAAGAGCGGTCTCGCCCGTCACGGAGAGGATCCTCGATTCCGCAAAGATCCTTTTCGCCCGCGAAGCACCTCCTCCGGCGCCGGAAAACGGGAATGAAGAACGCCAGGCGGATGAGAAAGCACCGCCTACGATAATGAAAACCGCAGACGGGACCGGCGTCCGCAATCCGTTTCCGAGGCAGCTTCCCGGCGCAGAATGGCGTCTTGCCGCGGACGGAAGAACGCTTGAAGGCACGGCCGTGGTTCGCGGCGCACGCAGGAAACTGACGGCTTTTCCCTGCGGCGCGAAACCAAAGCCCGATCCGTCCGCCGCGTGGGTGACAAGGATGCGCGGCCGCGGCGGGAGGATATATACCGTCATTTTTGAAAAAATACAATAAAAGACGACATGTAATATAAACGCCTGCGGAAAACATTCTGGCCGCCGTGACCGTTCGCCGGAAAAGGCTTTTATTCATTATGCAGGTTGACATATTTCTGAATAAATGCTATACTAAAATGGGTTTTTATATATGGGCAAAGTATGCCTTCACAGGCGGC
>JAEEGL010873013.1_pt1 | contig 12472 bp, 9 predicted proteins | sample 9134231 | NCBI WGS metagenome assembly JAEEGL01 (sample SAMN16246548, study PRJNA631951) | gut metagenome | biome: gut microbiome; feature: rumen; material: fiber-attached | host: Bos | place: Iran: Karaj | collected 2018-10
ACAAAGAAAGCAAAAGGACTAACAGAACCATTAACCGCATTCTGAGTACGATTCACATGTTTTATCAGTTTGAAGCTGATATGCAGGAAATAGACAATCCGATGCTAATGCACGATGTAAACAGACCTTTTAATGCTTTTAAAGGTATTCTTGAACACGCAAGGTCTGATAACAAAACAAAGCAGTCTATCTTCAAGGTCAAGGAAAGTGACTACAAGATAAACCTTGTAACCGATGATGAAATGGAGCTTTTCCTGAGCCGATTAAACAAGCGCAGGGACATTCTTTTGTACAAGATGCTTTACCTTACAGGGGCTAGAATACAGGAGGTTTTAGACCTAGAAATAGATTCTGTTCCCGTACCGGATATGTCACTGCTTGTTGGTTGTTTTCAGCAGATCAAGTCAAAGGGAAAGACAAGGGATCTATATGTGCCTATGTCTCTTATCAAAGAACTTGATGATTTCATCATGGAAGAAAGAAACCTTATCGACACAGATCACAGTTACATTTTTGTTTCAGAACAAAAAAGACAGCTTGGCAAACAGCTTACATATCGTGCAGCTTACGATAAGTTAAAGAAAGTGCAGGAAGAAGTTGGTATTGACTTTAACTTCCACGATCTGAGACATACATTTTGCTCCAACCTTGTTCAGTCTGGAATGGATGTAAGCGTTGTAAGAATGATCATGGGGCATGAACATCTTTCTACTACGCAGAAATACACTCATCTTTCCAATCCATATATCGAGGACAGCCTTTCAAGGTATTGGAATCAGAGTACATTGATTGGAGGTGACTTCGATGGCAAATAGACCAGATGGTGATGTATGGAACATCGTTGATAATGATAAAGATTCACAGCACTATGGAAGAAACTATAAGTTTGATTTTTCCTATATTTCAAGCAGAGAAATCAAGGATGTTGTGAAGGACTATGTATGGCAGAATTACAGAGTTGGGAACAAATCGTTAGAACGTTTATATGGCGAAGTATCTTCTTGGTTTATGAATTTTGTAAGATATGCAGACAATAATGGAATTGTCTCATTTAACGATTTAGATAATGCGCTGATTGATAAGTATATATCGTATTTGCACATGACTATATCTGAAAAGACGAAGAAACCACTATCTTACAATTATCAAAAAGTGTGCCTAGATGTCTTAAAATCTGTTATCCGTTGGTGTCAGCTACATAGACCTAACGATGTTCCTACAACAGAAATCTTTACAGGAAATGAGTACACAGGTGTCAATCGTAAGCTCAAGATCGACTTCATTCCAGATGATGTAGTAGCACAGATAAATGAGGCTCTTAGAACGGAAGAAAACCCATATCTTAAGTATGGCATCATTATCCTTCAATCGACAGGAATGCGTATTGGAGACCTCTTAAAACTCCGTATTGACTGCATTAAGCCACATCTGATTAGCGGATATACTATCGAGTGGCTTCAGCATAAAGGACGTAAAAACAAGGCTCCTATGCCTGTCAGAAGTGAATGTGTGGCTGCTATAGATAAACTTATTGAGATTACTTCTGAGCTTCGTGAAGAAGCTGATGAAAAAGATAAAGACACACTGATGATATGGCGAGTGCCAAAAAGTGAATTTGCAGGCTTAGTTAGAACTATTTCGAAAAGTACATTTACACAAGTTTGGTTTAATAAATTCATCCGAGACAACGACATCAAAGATGCCAATGGTGAATACTACAACCTTACAAGTCATCAGTTCAGACGCACTCTTGGAACAGATATGCTTTCAAAAGGAACTAACCTAAATGTCATTCAAGAGGTTTTGGGGCATTCAGATCCTTCCGTTACAAAGCGCTTCTACGTAGACGTAAAGGATAAGGAACGAGCAGAGGTTTTCAAGAATGTAGGTATTATCGGAAACATCAATCAGATCCAAAGCAGTGCTTTTGATAATCTATCCGAGTTTGAATGGTTCAAGGCGAACAAGGATAAAGGCGCTTGTATGTGCGATGGTTACTGTACCAAGCCTATCGTGGATGGGGAGATTTGTGACAGACTACTGAAAAGGCAGAAATGCTATACTTGCAGCCGCTACATTACAACACCGGAGTATTTGGAGGCTCATAAAAAGCATCTGGCAAACCTTGAAAGGCAGCTTGAAGAAGGTGCTATATATGGCGAGCATTACGCGGAACATTTCATACCTACTATTGAGGTGTTAAAGGTCATTATTAAAAGATTGGAGGAGTTACAGAATGTCAGCTAACTTGGCGTTACAGTTACAGGTTTTGGAGCCTGATACAGACATAAACAGTATAATGATAGGTGATTCCAAGTATAGTGATGATACATGGGATCTAAGACCTTTTATTACTGCTAAAACTACAAATGAATCAAAAAAATATATCCATTTTGAATACATATTTGATGCAGACATAAAGGAAACTGTGAAACAGTATACCTATCATAAACTTGGGAAGGTAAAGCCTAGGACGGCAAGAAACTATATCAATGGCAATCTTCCACTGTTTATTGAATACTGCTCTATCAACGGTATGCACAGTTTTGCAGATGTGTCATTAGAAGATTATCTTAACTTCAATATCTGGATGAAGGATGAAAAGAAGGTTGCACAACAAACGGGCTTTATGTCTTGTCATGTGGTCGAAGAAATCATCCGTATCGGGCAGATAAAGGGATGGAATGTACCACAGTTCCATCTGCCAAAGACAGAGACCGCTAATCAGTTGTGGCCTACGCAGAAGTCTATGAGAACCAACAAGACCAAGCCTATTCCAGAGGATGTGTTTGATAAGATTCTGTATCATGCAGTACATGATGAAAAAGACATACTTACAAAGGCAGGCATTATCATTCAGAGTCAGACAGGACTTCGTATCAATGAGGTTTTATCTATAAGGGAAGGCTGTGTAAAACGCACATCTGATGGGTATGACTACATGGAAGTAACACTTGGTAAGACCGAAAAAGGCGAGCCTATCATCCATAAGGTATTTATCAATGAACTTGTTAAAAATGTCATTGCAGAGCTTTCAGAAGCAACGGCAGAACTGCGTGAGGAAAGTGGCTTAAAGGAACTATTTCTTTGTAAGGTGCTGTCTCAGAACAATAGAATTGCAGTTTATACTGAAACTCATTGGAGCGATCGAAAATTAAAAGGCTTCGTTCAAAGATACGACATTCGGGACAATAAAGGCAATCTTTATCCACTCACTTCTCATCAGTTCAGAGCAACCTTTGTAAGAGAACTGATCAAGAGAAAAGTGCCTATTGCTACGATTATGAAACAGTATTCACACGTTTCCGTTGAAATGACAGCACACTATCTTACCTTACAGGAGGAAGAGGTCAAAGAAATCTATTCTGATATGATCTTAAGCCCTGAGTCTAAGATTGCCGGACTTCGTGCAAAGGAAATTAAAGGTAAACTCGATACTCTTTTTCATGGAAAGACAGAGGAAGAGATTGATGATGTTATCACGAATCTATCCAAGACAATGAGCTTTAATCCCCTTCCTACCGGGGTTTGCCTGTATGACTTTAGAAGAGGTAATTGTAGTGATGGAGATGGCTGTTTCTTTTACAACTGCCCCAACTACATAACCGAGGTTCAGTTCTATCCTATCTTGAAAGATGAGCTTGATTTTCTTGAAAAAGAAATGACAAGGCTAAAAGAACTAGGACATGATCGTGAATGGCAAAGACAGTACATCAAACACAAGTATTTAAAACCATTGGTAGAAAGTCTGGAGGTACAGTTGGATGGCAAAGAAAGTGTCGGATAGTCAGGTGGCTGGCATCAAAGCTCATGCTGAGGCAAAGAATAAAGAAACCATTGATAAGGTTAATAAGGCTATAGATAAGCTGAAAAGGAAGAGTAAACCTATCAATTTTGAAACTGTCTGTAAAGAGGCAGGTGTATCAAGGGCAACTCTTTATAACAATGCACAGCTTAAAGAGCGTATTTTAAGCCTTAGAGCTATCTCAAAGGCAAGTCCGTTGGATGGTGTGATAGCTGTAAAAAAGGACAAGATGCAGCTTAAGGATGATAAAATAGCCACTCTGCGAATGCAGGTCAAGAAGCTAGAGGAAGATAAAGAGAAACTTATTATACAGTTAGTCGATTATAAAGAACTTAAATCTGAAAATGAACGACTAAAGAAACAGTTAGAAAGGAGAACGTAGTAGACATTATTTTGTGTATTAGAGGTTTAAAACATATATTTTATGCCACTTTTACACTTATAATACAGTCTGCTACTAAAAATAAGGTATGAACAGGGTTTTACTGATCCGCGGGGACAGGACCTTTATGGTGAATGCACTTGTGCAGAATATGAATCAGAACGGCTTCGAGGTACATGAAATTTCCTATCAGATCAAGGAGATCGAAAAGTATCAGGCGGATGTGGATCAGATTGTGATCTATGCGGATTTCAAGATGCTGGAAAACCAGGGGGTACTCATCTATCTGAAGGATCTTTGTATCGAGGAAGGTCGTATTCTGATCTTCATCGGCAGCAAGGAGCAGAGGGATGACATCGAACCCTTCCTGCCCAGCCATCTGTTTACGGAGTTCTTTGAGCGTCCTCTGGATATGAACCTTTTCATTGAAAAGCTTTTGAGCTTTTCGGATAAGCATGAAGAGGAACAGCGTAAAAAGAGCATTCTTCTGGTGGACGATGATGTAAGCTTTTTGCAGATCCTGAAGGAGTGGCTGAAGGACGATTACCGGGTGGGCATGGCAAAATCCGGGATGCAGGCCATTACCTGGCTTGCAAGGAACAACGTGGATCTCATCCTTTTGGACTTTGATATGCCCGTAACCAATGGTCTGAAGGTCTTTGAAATGCTGCGAAGTGAGGATTATTCCAAGGATATTCCCGTTATGTTTTTGACGGGGAAAAGTGATAAGGAGACCATCCTTCGGGTGATGACCTTAAAGCCCGCGGGATATATGTTAAAAGACATCTCCAGAACCCAGCTTTTGACAAACCTGAACAATTTCTTTATCCGTCAGCGCTACGATACCATTTCGGGCCAGTAAAAAAGGCGGAAAATTCTCAAAATCCCTTATTTACCAAGGGAAGGGTTTGTGGTAGAATATCAAAGATTGCTTTAAGCCATAGTTTCAGTGGTTTGAAGAAAGGAAATACACGAAAGAACAGAAACAAGGAGAAGAGAAATGAAGGAGTTAATGCTTGGTAATAAGGCATTCGCCCGCGGACTCTATGAAGCGGGCTGCAGCTTCGTTTCCAGTTATCCCGGCACACCCAGTACCGAGGTGACGGAGGAAGCGGCAAAGTACGACGAGATCTATTGTGAATGGGCGCCCAATGAAAAGGTTGCCATGGAAGCGGCGTTTGGTGCATCACTGGCCGGACGGCGCAGTTTTTGCGGTATGAAGCATGTAGGCCTGAATGTTGCGGCTGATCCCTTATACACCATGTCCTACACCGGAGTAAACGGTGGCGTAGTGATCTGCGTAGCCGATGATGCAGGAATGCATTCTTCCCAGAATGAGCAGGATTCCAGACATCATGCCATCGCTTCCAAGGTTCCCATGTTAGAGCCCTCGGATTCCGCAGAGGCCCTTCGGTTTGCCAAGCTGGCCTTTACCCTTTCCGAAGAATACGATACTCCGGTGATCATGAAGATGTGTACCAGAGTTGCTCACAGCCAGTCCATCGTAGAGCTTTCCGACAGGATCGTTCCCGAAAAAAAGGCATATGAGAAGAACATTCCCAAGTATGTTATGATGCCCGGCAATGCCATTAAGCGTCATCCCTTCGTAGAGGAGCGCACCGCAAAGCTTCGTGACTGGTCTGAAACCTCCGATATCAACCGGGTTGAGTGGTCCACCAGCGGAGATAAGAGCCCTGTGGGACGTCACGTAGGTATCATTACTTCCTCCACCAGTTATCAGTATGTAAAGGAAGCCTTCGGCAATGCGGTTTCCGTATTGAAGCTGGGTATGGTAAATCCCCTTCCCGAGAAGCTGATCCAGGATTTTGCAAAAAAGACGGATGTTCTGGTAGTTGTGGAAGAGCTGGATCCCATCATTGAGAATCATTGCAAGAGCCTGGGCCTTTCCGTACATGGTAAGGATCTGCTTCCCATCTGCGGTGAGTTTTCCCAGAATCTTTTAAAGGACTTCTTAGGCGGCCTGGTTTGGGGCCATGATGCAGACAGAGGACAGAGCCTGAAGGTAGAGGATCAGATCCCCATGCGTCCTCCTGTTATGTGTGCAGGATGCCCTCACAGAGGTCTGTTCTATACCCTGAGCAAGAATAAATGCACTGTCCTGGGAGACATCGGATGCTACACCTTAGGTGCGGTAGCGCCTCTTTCTTCCATGGATATGACCCTTTGCATGGGTGCTTCCGTCAGTGCCATCCATGGTTACAACATTGCAGGGGACGGCGAGAATGAGAAAAAGACCGTTGCGGTGATCGGTGATTCCACCTTCATGCATTCGGGTATGACGGGGCTTGCCAACATCGCGTATAATCAGTCCAATTCCACAGTGATCATTTTGGATAACTCCATTACCGGTATGACGGGACATCAGCAGAACCCCACAACCGGATACAATATCAAGGGAGATCCGGCAGGAAAGATCGATCTGGAGGCTCTTTGCAGATCCATGGGCTTTGAGCGTGTCAGAGTGGTGGATCCCTATGATCTGAAGGCATGTGATACCGCCATCAAGGAAGAACTTGCCGTGGAGGCACCTTCCGTGATCATTTCCAGACGGCCTTGTGCACTTTTGAAATATGTGAAGCACAATCCGCCCATCAAGGTCAACAAGGACAAGTGCGTAGGCTGCAAGTCCTGTATGAAGATCGGATGTCCTGCCATTTCCATGAAGGACGGCAAGGCACAGATCGACACAACACTCTGCGTAGGATGCGGCGTTTGTGAGCAGCTTTGCCCTATGGGTGCGTTTGAATCTTGTCAGAATAAGGAGGCCTGAAATGGAAACGAAAAATGTAATGATCGTAGGAGTCGGCGGTCAGGGTTCCCTTCTGGCCAGCAAACTGTTGGGGCGTCTGTTATTGGACGCAGGTTTTGATGTAAAGGTATCTGAGGTACACGGCATGTCCCAGAGGGGCGGCAGCGTGGTAACCTATGTAAGATACGGTGATCAGGTTTTTTCTCCTGTCATCGATGAAGGCGAAGCGGATTTCATCGTTTCCTTCGAGCTTTTGGAAGCAGCAAGATGGTTGCCTTACCTTAAGAAGGACGGCCAGATCGTAACCAACATTCAGAAGATCGATCCCATGCCGGTGATCACGGGTGCAATGGAGTATCCGGAGGATCTGGTGGAAAAAATGAAAGCCACAGGAGCCAAAGTAGATGCTCTGGATTGCCTGAAGCTGGCAGAAGAGGCCGGCAGTGCCAAGGCGGTAAATATCGTGCTCATGGGACGTCTTTCCCATTACTTCGATATGCCGGATGAAGCTTGGCAGAAGGCAATAGAGACTATCGTACCGGCCAAGTTTTTGGAGATGAACAAGAAAGCTTTTGAGCTGGGTAAAAATGCGTAACTGTTAACAAACTGAGCGAGGGGAAGGGTCTGTGGGACCCATAACACGCGAGGGGGAGGAGGACGAAAACAAAGTGGGACAGTATTTTCAACCGGAAATCGAATGCGCTTCGAGAGAAGAGATCGTAGCCATTCAGAACAAGAAGCTCGTTGAGCAGGTAAAGCACGTTTGGGAAAACGTACCTTACTACAGAAAGAAAATGGAGAAAAAGGGTGTGACTCCCGATGATATCAAATCCATCGAGGATCTTCACAAGCTGCCTTTCTTATCCAAGAAGGACCTTCGGGATGCCTATCCTTACGGACTCATGGGCGTACCCAAATCGGAATGTGTCAGGATCCATTCCACCTCCGGTACCACCGGAAAGAGAGTGGTTGCTTTTTACACCCAGGGAGATATCGATCTTTGGGAAGAGTGCTGCGCCAGAGCCATCGTAGCAGCAGGCGGCAGCAAGGATGATGTATGCCAGGTATCCTATGGCTTCGGTCTTTTCACCGGTGGTGCCGGACTGAACGGCGGCAGCCACAAGGTAGGATGTCTGACGGTGCCCATTTCTTCCGGTAATACCGAAAGACAGATCATGTTCATCCAGGATCTGCAGGCAACCATCATCTGTTGTACACCCAGCTATGCGGCATATCTGGGTGAGAGCATGAAGGAAATGGGACTTGGTCCCGATGATATCCCCTTAAAGGCAGGTATCTTCGGAGCTGAGGCTTGGAGTGAGGAAATGCGCCGTGATATCGAAAAGACCCTGGGGATCAAGGCCTATGATATCTACGGACTGACAGAGCTTTCCGGACCGGGCGTATCCTTTGAGTGCAGCGAGCAGACCGGTATGCATATCAACGAGGATCACTTTATCGCCGAGATCATCAATCCGGATACCGAAGAGGTATTGGAGGACGGTCAGTGGGGCGAGCTGGTATTTACCGCCATTGATAAAAAGGCCTTCCCCATGATGCGTTATCGCACCAGAGATATCTGCAGACTGAGCCGCGAGAAGTGCTCCTGCGGCAGAACCCATGTAAAGATGGAGAAGCCCAGAGGAAGATCCGATGATATGCTCATCATCCGCGGCGTCAATGTATTCCCGTCCCAGATCGAGACCGTTCTTCTGGAGCATGGCTATCAGGCGAACTATCAGATCATCGTAGACCGCGTGAACAATACCGATACCCTGGATGTGCATGTGGAGATGACGCCGGAGATGTTTACCGATAACGTAACAGACATCACCAAGGCTTCCAACGAGCTGGTAGCAGGTCTTAAGTCCATGCTGGGACTGAAGGCAAAGGTTACCCTGGTTGCGCCTAAGAGCATCACCAGAAGCGAAGGTAAGGCAGTCAGAGTCATTGACAACCGTAAGATCTAAGCGGGCAAGAGCAAAGGAGGGTTATAGTATGAGCGTAAAACAGATTTCGATTTTTCTGGAAAACAAGCCGGGAAAAATGTGTGAAATGACGGAAGTTCTGGCACAGAACAAGATCAATATGCGTGCCCTTTCCCTGGCTGAGACCGATGGTTTCGGTATCGTCCGCATCATCGTGGATGATGTGTATGAAGCCACCACCGTTTTAAAGGATGCCAGCTACATCAACAAGCTGACCAGTGTTGTGATCGTGGAGATCCCGGATGTACCCGGTGGACTGAATCAGGTATTGAAGGTATTTGCGGGGGCACAGATCAATCTGGATTATATGTATGCTCTGGCTACGGAGACCGGTGATCATGCATATATGGTATTCCGTGTAAACGATCATAAGGCGGCTGAGGCAGCGCTTCAGAAAGCGGGGATCCGGGTGATCGCCCAGGAGGAGATTTCGACGCTCTGATAAGGGTTGCGGTTGAACGTATTAATGAGTCAGATTTTGAAATATCCGGACAATACCGGCAAGAGGACTTGCGGATTGTCCGGATATTTTTTTTCGGTAATTATAGATCGTAATACAGAGCAAACTCGGCGGGGTGCGGGATCTTGGAGATCTCCGAAGCCGTCTTGGTTTCTCTTGCAATGAGCTGATCCAAGAGCCTCTGGGGGAAGACGCCGCCTTCGGTCAGGTAGTCATGATCTTCCTTCAGGGCCTCAATGGCTTCCGGAAGGGAAGTGGGAAGGCCGGTGAGCTTTGCTTTTTCTTCCTCGGGCAGATCGAAGAGGTTGAAATCGTAGGGGCCCCAGCCTGCAGCGTGAGGATCGATCTGCTTTTTAATGCCGTCCAGACCTGCCATCAAAATGGCGGCGTAAGCATAGTAGGGATTGCAGGTGGCATCGGGATTACGAAGCTCAAAACGCTTAGCGTTGGGCGATTTTGCATAAGCCGGAATCCGGATCACGGCGCTGCGGTTTGCCATGGCGTATCCGATGGTGACGGGTGCTTCAAATCCGGGAACCAGTCTCTTGTAGGAGTTGGTGGAAGGATTGGTAATGGCACACAGGGATCTTGCGTGGGTTAACAGACCGCCCATGAACCAGTGGGCTTCTTTGCTCAGCTGGGCATAGCCGTTCTCATCATAGAAGACGGGCTTTCCGTCTTTTTTCAGAAGCATATGAACGTGCATACCGCTTCCTGCTTCGCCTGCCAGCGGCTTGGGCATAAAGGTAACGGTACAGCCGTCTGCTACGGCTTCGTTTTTGATGATGTATTTTGCGCTCATGGTATCATCCGCAAGCTTTAACATATCACCCAGCTCAACCTCGATCTCCATCTGTCCGCTTCCGCCAACCTCAGGATGGTGATACTTTACGGCAATGCCCCAATCCTGCATGGTCAGACACATTCTGCTTCGAAGGTCGTTGTTGACATCCATGGGCAGGGTGGTGTGATAACCCTTGTGGGGATCCAGCTGATATCCGTTGTTGTTTTCCTCATCATCGGAGGCCCAGCCTGCCTGGGAGGAAAAGAGTTCGGATGAAACGTGGTGGGAATCTACGTTAAAATACACACTGTCAAAGATATAGAATTCATATTCGGGGCCGATGATCATCTGATCGGCTACCCCGATCTCTTTCATATATTCCAGGGCGCGGATGGCTACATTTCTGGGGTACTGATCGAAGGGCCGATTATCCGGCAGGTCAATGATGCGTACATCCCCGATCATGGAGAGGGTGGGGATCTCAGCATACTGGTCGATGACAGCGGAGTCCAGGACAGGGATAAACACCATATCGCTGTTTTCCACCGGAGCATAACCGTAGTTGGAACCGTCAAAGCCGATACCGTAGGTCATGGTATCTTCCGTCAGACGTTCGGCGGGAATGGAGAGGTGCCGCCATCTGCCGTCAATGTCGGTCAGTTTGAAATCGACGATGCGGATGCCCTCATCTTCGATCAACTTCTTGATATCCTGTAGCGTCTTTGCCATAGAAATATCCTCCTTATGTAGTTTTTATAGTAGCGGTTTTCCGCCCTTTTTCCATTATACAATAAATCGGGGAATTTGAGAAACAGAATCAAAAAAGGACTTCGGCAAAAACTGCCGAAGCCCTTTTGGAATGATCTTATGGGGATGGGATTACTCGTTGATGTCTTCCCATTTCCAATCAACAACCTCAGGAAGATCTACGCCGAAGTCGTGAATGTACTGCTTGTGCTCAACAAGCTTGTCGCTCATCTTCTGATACAGGTAAGCGCCCTTGTTGCCAAGCTGAGGAAGGAACTTCAGTGCATCCTGAACCAGATGGAAACGATCGATATCGTTCTGTACACGAACATCGAAAGCAGTGGTGATGGTACCTTCCTCCTTGTAACCGCGTACGTGCATCAGTCTGTTATTATGACGGCGATAGGTCAGCTCATGGATGAGAGTTGCATAGCCGTGGAAGTTGAAGATAACAGGCTTATTGGTGGTAAAGAGCATATCGTACTCTGCATCGGAAAGTCCGTGAGGATGTTCATTCTGAGGAACCAGCTTGAACAGATCGACTACGTTGATGAAGCGGATCTTGATGTCCGGAAGCTCTTTTCTCAAAATGGATACAGCTGCAAGTGCCTCTAAGGTAGGAGTCTCGCCTGCGCTGGCAAATACGATATCGGGCTCTTTTCCCTGATCATTGGAAGCCCAGTTCCAGATGCTGATACCCTGTGTGCAGTGCTTTACAGCTTCAGGCATGGACAGCCACTGCGGACGGGGATGCTTGGAAGCGATCACAACGTTGACGTAGTTGCGGCTTCTCAGGCAGTGATCCATGGTGGAAAGCAGGGTGTTGGTATCAGCGGGCAGATAAATACGAACCACGTCAGCCTTCTTATTTGCGATGTGATCCATAAAGCCGGGATCCTGATGGGTAAACCCGTTATGATCCTGCTGCCATACGGTAGAGCACATCAAAAGGTTCAGGGAAGCGATCTCTTCTCTCCAGGGAAGCTGGTTGCAAACCTTCAGCCATTTTGCATGCTGAGCACCCATGGAATCGATGATCCTGGAGAATGCTTCGTAGGTATTGAAGAAGCCGTGACGTCCGGTAAGAAGGTAGCCCTCTAACCAGCCTTCACACATATGCTCGGAAAGCATGGAGTCCATAACACGGCCGAATCTGGAAAGATGATCGTCCATATCGGACTGCTCTGCATTCCAGTCTCTGTTCTCTACATCGAATACGGTGGTGAAACGGTTGGAGTTGTTCTCATCGGGAGAGAAAATTCTGAAGTTCTTTGCTTCCGCATTCAGTTTGAAAATATCACGGATGTAAAGGGCAAGGTTTGCGGTATCCTGGCTCTCCTTTGCACCGTGCTTCTCGATATCAAAGCCATAGGATCTGAAATCGGGAAGACGAAGGTCGCGAAGCAGCTTTCCGCCGTTTGCATGAGGGTTCATACCCAGTCTTGCATCGCCTACAGGGCAAAGCTCTTTGATCTCATCGATCACATGTCCCTCTTCATCGAAGAGCTCTTCCGGCTTGTAACTGTGGAGCCAGTC
>JAEEGL011515615.1_pt1 | contig 12472 bp, 3 predicted proteins | sample 9134231 | NCBI WGS metagenome assembly JAEEGL01 (sample SAMN16246548, study PRJNA631951) | gut metagenome | biome: gut microbiome; feature: rumen; material: fiber-attached | host: Bos | place: Iran: Karaj | collected 2018-10
CCTCCACGACCACCATATCAGCCATTGTCCGTACTGCCTGCATTCCGACACGGCGGAGCATACCTTCGATGCGAACGGCGTATGCACCGTCTGCGGCGCACACGCTTCGGCATTTGAAGCCAAACTGTACATGCCTGTTGCCCAACCGACCGGCTCGTTCGACGGACAATCCTATAGCAAGACCGCTACCCATCTCGTAGTGCCGGATTCAGCGTTCCGTCTGCCGATGGCGACGCTGAAAGTGCCGGGCTATGAGTTCATCGGATGGGAAGCCACCACCGAGCCGACGGAGGATAGTTATATATCGCCTTATACTACTACTGCAGAGAACCTTTACAAGGTAGGAGCGAAATACACCGTCACGGGTAATATCTGTTTTGTTGCGCGCTACAGAGTAGCGGATGTCACGCTCTATGATGACGAACCGAACGGCGAGACCCTGAATGAATACAACGGCATGAAGGTTAACAAGGTCATCCTCTCCGGTCGTGTGTTCAATAAGAACAACACATGGCAGCCTCTCTCTCTGCCGTTCGATCTGAGCGCAGAAGAGTTGGCGGCAAGTCCGTTGGCAGGTTGTACGCTCAAAGAACTCGATACGGATATTTCGTATAACGATACAGAGAACAAATTAGTCTATCTCTACTTCAAGGACACGACGGCTATCGAAGCCGGCAAACCCTATATCATCCGGTGGACGGAAGGCAATCCGATCCTCTCTCCGGAATTCGAGAACGTGACGTTGACCAACAAAACCGCGGACTCCCGAGCACGACTGCTGCTCTACAAATCGCTCTATAGCCCGCAGACCTTCACGAGTGCGAACAAGACCGTCCTCTATTTCAACGACAACGGTGTCCTCCTTCATCCGAACGGTCAAGAACCCGTCACGGTTGGCGCTTTCCGGGCGTATTTCCGCCTGACGAACCTCATGGGCAGTGACCCCGATGCGGACTTTACCATCACTTCCAACATCGATCTCCCGCAAGGCATCGATAATGTTTCCGCCAAGTCTGGCGGATCTGCGAAGATCATCCGCAACGGAATGCTCTTCATCGAGCGGAACGGTCGTATCTATGATGCTACTGGCCAAATGATTAAATAACCCCCAAAAACCAAATCTTTCACACCTTTTGGTAGTAAAAAGGCGAAAATCGATAACACTTTCTCGCGGAAATATTTGCACAAATGAATAAATAGCAGTAATTTTGCAGCCGAATTTTATCGCGCACATGCGTACCTGCAGTCAAAATATAATACTAAATATGAAAAGATTCTTCTTTATCGCCCTGCTGTGCATCTTGGCACGAGGCGTTTGGGCTAATGACTACATGGAGCATCCTGAGAACTATCAGATTTATGCTTCGGGTATCGACAAGATTCACTTCTCCATCCCCGTCTGGGTACATGGAGCATGGTACGAGCGCAGTTATTCGGCGCTGCCGGGCAGTCATTTCACCTACAAAGTAGGAACGGATGACGAAGTGACGGTGCTAAACTGGCTTGCGCATGTAGTGAGTGACAACGACCGCGACAATGACAAGGGTACGTTGGCCGTGAAGTTCCAACCCAACCAAGGTCAGTTGTACCTCACCTGTATGCACGACGGCATACGCAGGTCAGTGCTCGATGACGGCAACTGGAGCGACTGGCTGACGGTGAAGCAGAAACCGGCAGGCGGTTATGACCGCGTGACCATTTTTGAGTTCGACTGGTATCCGCCGCAGGCATTGGACGGCAAGGATTTCACCATCAAGATGTACTCGGAGTTTGATGACTTCGAGGAGATCATCAACGAGTATGCATACAGTTTCTGCAGCATAGACAATTACGACAATATCGAATGCTATAATGAGGTGAATCCGGACTACAAGGTTAACTGGCAGGTAGATAATACGTTCAAGGGCAAGGAGCAGTTGGTAACGCCGACGCTGTTTGACCCCTATCTGTATCAGATGAGTGAGGACGGTCTGGCAGGCTACGGTTATGCTGCTATCCCGTATTCGCTGGGTGATCCTCCTATCAGTTATCGTCTGTCAATAGACAGTTCGTTGCACTCCGTGACCGAGCAGGCGGGAAACATCTTCGTCATGACGAGCGATACGCTTCTGAAGGATGTGTGCGCCAAGTTCATCGTTTGGCGTGACTCGGCGAACAATACCAAGGACAGCATCATGAGTACGAAAGTGGATGTGAAGCCCTACCACCGTATCCATGATTTTGTAGCGAAAGAAGAGACGGACTCGACCGATACCTACACGGGTGTGAACGTGCTGAGTTGGACGGTAAAAAACCCGATGTTGGAAGATATCGTGGAGGGCGACTATTTCGAGATCGTCCGTGCCACCGACACTTCGTTCACCGATGCCTCTTCATTGGCCGTTATTCCGTTGGAGATCGACTCCTTAGGTCAATATAGTTATCGCGACGAAGACCGAAGTATCTCGACGGGGCATCTGGACGGTGACTCGCTGACGCTGCCGCTGGTTTATTCGCCGGACGAGTATTATGAGCTCAAGGATCAAAACGGTCAGACGATGTACCTCGTGAAACTCCAGATCCAGACGGAGAAGACGGTGGTACCGTCTCTGCCGGTTTACTACCGCATCCGCCGCGCTTCTTCCGCAGTATGGGGATGGCACCCGGACTTCTCGGAGCAACGCACGGTTTATAAGCATAATTTCCTTGCGCCTTTGGCGAGTGAGCAGCCCGAATACGAGAAAGATGCAAACTATGAGACCAACCATAAGGTCAATTTCCGCATCGTGCTAAAGAACGAAGAGGTACCCACGATCCTACCGGGCGAGGAGGCGTTTGAGTTCAGCTACACGCCGATACACTCCGCATGGGATAGTCTGCCTGAGGGCGTTGACTCGGCGAGTGTGAATCCGGAGCTCTTTATGGTGGACACCTTAAAGGCACAGTTGAAGGACACACTGTATACCCATTTGAAAGCGGAGTACGAGGCCAATCCGTTCGGCAAGTGTATGTGGGATAAGACGGCAAACCTCATTCTTGTCAAGACCATCGAAGAGACGGGTGCGTCCACCGAGAGTATCGTACCTCAGGACAGCATTCGTCGCCTGGAGAACGGCGATTGGGAAGCACGTTTCTCAGACATCGCAGACAAGGGCTGTACCCATTACAGTTATGCAGTACGTATCGACCAGAGCCATTCTGATCTGCATGTCCGCAACCCGCAAGAACAGTTGGCCCCGATGACTATTACGGGTCCTGAACTCTACTTCGACGAGAGTGCCAAGATCGTTGATTTCACGGCTACCCAAGGCGATGCCCGCAGCGACCTCAAGCAAGGCGTATTGCTGAACTGGAAACCCTCTTCGTCAGCGGTAGATGAGTATATGCTATGCCGCATTATGCAAGGCGGCAGCGGAGCACTTGACACCCTTTATACGGGCATCGAGACCACGTTTATGGACTTAACGGCGCTGCCGGATGTACACTATGAATATACCGTCAGCTCGTATTATTACTGTAACGGCAAATCGTCCTCGAACAGCGCCAAGACGGAAGGCTGGCGAACGAACTTCGCCGAGATTAGCGGTGCTATTCTCTTGCCGGATAACAGCGGTATGGCAGGTGTGACCGTGGCTTTGCAAGACTCCACCGGCACTGTGATTCGTACGCAAGTCACCGGTTCGGACGGAGCCTATCGGTTCGACAGTCTGGAGTATTACCAGGTGGTATGTCATTATACGCCGAAAGTGAAGCTCAGTTATACCCATTACGCGCAAGTGCAAGATCCAAAACCGTATGTTCAGATTCGTATTTTGAATGAAGACGGTTCGGTACAAAAAGACTGGAGCAAGATGGACGGCGGTACGTACGAATACGTGGTAGGCACTAAGTTCGAGATCAAGACCACCGAGGAAGGTAACAAGTACAAGGATAAGGTTTATCCCGTAACGATTAACGGTGACTGCGAGATTGTCTGTGAGAACCAAGCCCATACCGAAGGGGAGATGCATATTGTTCCGGCGTTTGTAGTGAGTGTCAAAGGCAACGGCGATTTTGTGCCGTGTAAGACGACTCAATCGAGTGCGGACTATGTGGTTATCCCGACGCATGAGTACGGTGTGTTCTCGTTCAACTATACCGATGCCGGATCAGCTGCTATCACGCTATCCAAGGACAACGCATTAGCCGACCACATCGACTTTGTGAACACGAACTCAACGCGTCTAACGGGACGTGCACTGTATGAAAACACAACGATCCCGGTTGCGGGCGCTATGTTCCGACTGAACGGAGACACGGTACGTCGTGGCGGAGCACCGCTGATGAGCGGCACGGACGGTAATTTTGAGATGTCACTGACCAAGGGTCAGCCGTACACGCTGCAGATCTTCAAGCAGAACCATACCTTCGCGCAAGACGGTTACTTCCAGATGGAAGAAGGTAAGGACACGTTTGCTATTACCGAACCGCTGGACGGCATCCGTTTCTATGACCAGACACGTGTTCGACTCGTAGGCCGTGTAGCCGGTGGTAACGACCAGCGCGACCTGCCGGAAGCATTCGGTCTGGGTAAGAACAACTTAGGAGACGACCTGCAGCTAGTATTCCAGTTGGAAGGCGATAACGTGGCGCATTTCGTTTATGACCCGAACGACCTGACCCGTGACACGATACAGCAGGTAGTGGATCACCTCGTTTATACCGGTGATACCTTAGCGCCTACGCGCAGTGTGGGTACGACGCATACCCTGTTTGAGAAAAAGCGCATCATCGTACAACCCGATCCCGAAACAGGTGAGTTTGAGGTCGATCTATGCCCCGTCAAATACAAGGTAACGCAGGCGACGGCGCGCGGATATGCGACGCTCTTCACGGACGGAACGGGCAATGAGACCTTCGATCTGACCAATGCGCCGATGACGCTTATCACGGATACCCTCAACGGTGACAGCGTATATTACAATGCCACCTATGACCGGATCTACCATACGCCTATTCAGATCGAACTCAAGCAGAACCTGTACGGTCTGGAGCGGATGGCTTACGGTGAACCGGAGATGGAGGTGAACGGTGCGAACCCGAACCAAATGGAGAAAGTGGCGCTTTACACGATTTCCAATGGCGAAGTGACCTACACCTTGGGTTATCCGGTGTTCTACGATAGCCGCAAATACCAATTCAAGGCCAAGGCATACGAAGCCTTCTATTACAACAACGACCCGGCGGGTATTGAGGACATCGTGCCGCAACGCGGTGGTAGTGTCATCATCCGCAACGGCATGCACAGTGCCACCGAAGTGGAGCGTTTCCCGCTCAATGAGAAGGGCGAGAACAACGTGATCTGGTTGACGGTGGACGATGTGGATGTAGAGCATGCCGGTACCGCACCGCTACGCAGCGTGAGCATCGCCCTCGAGGACGAAGGCAATATCGTGGAGACGAATGTATTCAGCGGTTTCATCGCCGGTTCGGTACTGGAGGCTAACAGTCTCCGTAGTTCTCGCGGTGACATCCAGTTGCTGGATATCGTCCGTGACCCGGGCGGATCGGGTTCATCATCGTATGTAGAGAACGGTGCAGAATATACGTTCTCGTATGCGCAGACGGTAAAAGCGGAATACGGTATCAAACTGTCACCGACCTGGGGTTCGAATCTCGATCAGTATATCGGCGCTTATACCGGTTCTCCGGTCGGCGGTTCGTTTATCGGCGAAGAGGTCAACACGCAGAAAGCTATTTCGTTTGACCTGCCTATCTCGCATAAGATCGACTACGGTCATTCGTACACGTATAAGATGACGACCAACAACCGTATCGAGACCTCATCGGAGAGCAGTCCGACAGGTGTAGGCAGTCCGGCGGATGTGTTCTTCGGTACGGAGGTAGCGAACATCATCGGTAAGATGAAGACCATCAGCATCATCGACGACAGTCTGTATCAGATGTGCCAGCCGTCGTTCAACGCAGGTACGATGTTGCTGCTCGCGCAGGGTACCGACAGTGTGGGCAAGGCCTATTACCTCGTGACCGGACAGAAGATCTATGTCAGCTCGCTGCTGACCAACACCTTCACCTATTCGCAGTACTATATCTGGAATACGCTTATCCCTCGTCTGGCGATGGATCGTCAGGACCTGCTCAAGAACTTCTCCGACTCCGTAGCTGCACAAGCGTATGCAGACGCAACCGGTCGTCCTGCCTACTGGACATTCGAGACGGGTTCGTTCATCAACGATACGATTCCTATGGAGGACTATCGCATGTTCACTCCGAACGATGGCGAAGCGTACACGGATGAGGTAGCAGAACTGAACAACGCCATCACCCGATGGTTGGAGATCCTGTATGCCAACGAGCGCGAGAAAGTGATTGCTCGTCAGAGCGGTATTAACTTAGGTACATACAGCGTTTCGTTCGGCAATTCGTTCTCGCACAGCGAGAGTTATTCCTACGAGTGTTCGTACAACGAGTACCCGCAGAGTTTCTTCGGCGAACGGGACTTGAAGAAGGCGGGCATCACCGCTATCGGTTCGTTGCTTGCAAGCGCCATCAAATACGGTTGGGCAAGTTATAAAGGCAAGATTGGTACTTCGGCGATCAATGCTGCTCTCCAGTCCTACAGCAAGATATTTGACGATAAGAAGGATGGTGAGAACAAGACCAACACCGTAGAGGCAAAGGCAGGCAACATGAAGTTCCACATGGGCTTCGGTGTCATCGCCAATACGGACAGAGACAAACGTATGACCACGACCGCTGCTATCAGCAAGACGGCAGGCTTTACGTTGGTGGCTGACCCGAAGGGCGACATCACGACCTCGGTTTATCGAGCGGAAGTGGATTCTGCATGGCGCGCTAACTCGTCTGCGGTTCTCGAGGAAGTGGAGCAAGACGGCAACGATGATATGCTCTACGGATCGTATGTCTTCTTCACCGAAGCAGGCGCAACGCTCTGTCCGCACGAGGAAGAAGAGAAGACCCTGCTGTACAACCAGGGAACGACAATCAATAACAGCACCACATGGGTGGCTAAGCCCGAGCTGACAGCCGACCGCTATGAGATAGCCAACGTATCTCCGGACAAGCGTGCTTCGTTCCGCATCACCCTCTTCAACCAAGGCCAAATGGATGCCGGTGCAGCCGAGAACGGACAGGGCTTCTACCTCTGTCTCAACGGCGCGAGCAACCCGGACGGTGCACGAGTATATGTGAACGGTGCGCCGCTTATCCAGTCTATCTATTACTGGATCCTGCCAAGCACACCGATCACCCAGACTATCGAGGTGGAGCGCGGTACAGTCGATGACTACAACCTGTCATTCTCCCTCTATTCGGAGCACTGCGCCACCACGTCGGCGGATATGAATATCGGCGTACACTTTCTGCCGATATCCACCGATGTAGCTATCGCGGCACCGCATCAGAACTGGGTAATGAATACGCTCTCACCGCGTGACTCGACGGGCTATTACCTGCCGATAACGATTGACGGATTCGATATTCACCATAAGAACTTCGACCATATCGAGTTCCAGTACAAACTCAGTTCCGAGAGTGATGAGAAATGGGTCAACCAGTGCTCGTTCTACGCCCAAGACAGTCTGTATGAGCTCGCTACGGGCAACAAAGCAATGATAGAGAACGGACGCATCACGCCGTTCCGCTTCTACGGCGAACGTGACCCGATGGAGCAGAAATACGACTTGCGTGCCGTCTCCTTCTGCCGCTACGGATCAGGCTTTGTATCGAAGGCTTCGCCGGTCATCAGCGGTATGAAAGATACACGTCCGCCGGTAGTGTTCGGCGAACCCGAACCCGCCAACTCGATCCTTGGTGTAGGAGACAATCTCAAACTCCGGTTCAACGAAGCGATAGCAGGTAACTACCTCGATGAGGACAATAACTTCCAGATCATGGGTATTACCAACGAAAGCGGTCTCGCGGCATCTACCGCGCTCCATTTCGACGATAACGCGGTTGCCTACACGAAAGTGAGACGCGACATATCGGAGAAATCATTCACCATCGATGTGATGATTCGTCCTTCTGTGCCGAATAACCGCGCGAAGGATATGGTTCTGTTTGAAGCCACAAAAGAGCAATTGACCAAACAGTTCATCTTGACCAAGGATAACCGTTTGCAACTGCTCACTGTCACGCCAAGTGCTACCGTCGGCAGAACATCCAAGCCTATCGGGGACATCTTGGCGCTCACACGTGTGCTGTGCGTTTACGATAAGACTACGTCCGATATGCATTTCTATGTCGGTTCGGAAGATTTCACAGACAGAACGATTGGAGACTCCACCACGCAGGCTATGCCGAGCAGCAGTGCGTACTTCAAGTTCGGTGAGACGTATGACGGCGATATGCTCGAGGCGCGTATCTGGACCAAAGCGCTGACGCTCGAAGAGATCGTTGCCACCGCCAACCATTCGCTCACCGGCTATGAGCGCGAACTGCTGACCTACTACCGCATGGACGAAGGAAAGGGAGATGCTATCACCGACTATGCCCACGGAGCCACCCTCTATCTCGACGGCTGCAGTTGGAACAAGCAAAAAGGCTTCTCGCTCCGGTTTGACGGTACCAATACGGCGCAACTCGACGGCAATCTGCTAGGACGCTCGACTACTTACGACGAGTCCATCCTATTCTGGTTCAATGCCGAGTCCGACGGTACGCTCTTCAGTGCCGGATCTACCATCATCGCTATCGAAGACGGCCATGTCGTCTTCCAAAGCGGAGACCGGAAATTTGAACTCAAAAATCAAGCATGCACCGATGGTGCTTGGCATCATTTCGTACTCACTATCAGCCGTACGTATAACAACGCTGCTATCTTCCTCGACGGCCAGCTCTATCAGGCCTTTGATGCGCTGTCGCTCGAAGGAATCACCGGTGCGATGTACCTCGGTGGTAACGGGTTCAAGGGACATATAGACGAGTTCGTTATCTTCGAGCAGGCGCTGCCCAAATCGCTCGTGGAAGTGTACGAAGAGATTGCCCTGACCGGAGACGAGATGGGGCTGATGGCGTATCTGCCGTTCGAAGAGCAATACCTTAACCCGAGCGGTGTACTGCAACCCCGCTTCTCCGGCAACGACAAGCGTATTTACAAAAACCCGGAGACCGGCGAAGTGATTGACAAGATCGTTCCGCTCGTCATCAGCGATGTCACCGGCATGGAAGATGAAGAGAACAATGCTCCTGTCAAATCACATGGTTTGCTCACGAAGTTGAATTTCAACTGGTCATTCAATAACAACGAGTTGATGATCAACATCCTCAATCGCGATTATGAGGTGAACAAACAGTCTATATATGTCTCCGTACGGGATGTAGAGGATCTGAACGGTAACCCCATGCCATCGCCTGTTACATGGACGGCATTCGTGGACCGCAACAGCCTCAAGTGGTCGTCCAAACAACTGACCATCAAAGCAGATGACGGAACGAACAACAACCCCGAAGCGGAGGTTCGGATCATTAACCAAAGCGGTAAACACCATACCTACAGCATTGAATCGCTGCCGTCGTGGCTTACCGTAGATACCGAGTACGGCTCTATTGATCCGACAGAAGAAATAACCGTCACGCTCACGTTCGACCATCAGATACCGGTAGGCGAGTACAGCGATCTCATCTATCTGACGGACGAAAACGGACTGAGCGAACCGCTCAAAGTGGACTTTACCATCGAGGCTATCTGTCCTTGGGATCCGGCGGAGGGAGGTCAGTTCGACCAATCGATGTCACTCTGCGGACAAGTAGTACTGGCGGATGAAAGCGGAGTGGTTACACAAGACACATCCAACGACGATATCATTGCTGCTTTCTGCAACGGCGAACTCGTCGGTACGGCGAACAACACCTTCGATAACACCGCCAATAAGTCCTATGTCTATCTGACTATCTACGGCAAGGCGGAGAATGAGAACAAACCGATCACATTCAAACTATGGCAGGCTTCGACCGGAAGAGTCTTTAACCTGACTACCGAACGTGTTATCCAATACCACGAGAACGGCATCGAGGGTTACGCCCCGGCTCAACCGATCATCCTCAGCGCATACGCAGGTTTGTCACAGCAGATTGCAATCAAGCAAGGATGGAACTGGATCAGTCTCAACCTCAAACCTGTCGGAAACGGAATCCTCAATACTATGCTTCCGGCTGCACAAGGTTGGAACGACGAGGATCTGATCAAGTCTTCCGTCTCGCGTACCTTCGCGCAGTTCGTCAAGAACGACACTGCCAATAAATGGATAGGTACACTCAACCGTATTAACTATCAGAATATGTATATGGTTTATGCGCACGAAGCGAATCCGGAATTGATGGTGGATGGAACACGACTTACGGACGAAGAACGGGTGCTTACCGTAAGCAAGGGCTGGAACAGCATCGCGTGCCTACTCGATGACATAGCGCTCGTTCCCGAAGCATTGGCTGACTATTATGACAATGCCACCGAAGGAGATCTTATCAAGTCCAAGAATGCCGTCGCCGTCTTCTCGCAAGATGGCAAATGGGTCGGTTCGCTCACCCACCTCCATCCGGGTGAAGGATACCTCTTCCGCCGTTATGGAGAAGGATCGGTGCCTCTCACCTTACAGCAAGGCAGTCAGTCCAACCCGGCTCCGAAGAGAACTCCCGCTGTTGAGCATCCAGAGTTTACTAACCCGAATGCTGCAACGAATATGACGATGATCGCCAGAGTTGAGAGTCAAGAGTCGAGAGTCGAGAGTCTAAAGGTATTCGTCAACGACGAGTTAGCCGCTGTAGCAGAGCCGATTGACTCGCTGTACTTCTTGACAATCCAGAGCGATCAAATCGGAGAGCTCCGCTTTGAGATGAACGGTCAGGAGTATACACCTATAAACGCCGAAGGCAATAAACGCGTAGCTATACACTACGTCTCCGACGCTCACCACGGCTCGCTCCGCGCACCGATCGTACTCAAGCCGGCTGAATCTGACCGACCGTACAAGATCATCGAAAATCAACACGTAGTAATAATCCGAAACAATGAGAAATATGATGTTACTGGAAAGAAATTGTAAAATCTTGGCTCTTTGTTCCTTGTTCCTTGTAGCCCTCGTTGGCTGCAAGGACAAAGAGCCCGAAAACCCGTATGTTAATCCGGGTACCACGGAAAACCCGCAGTGGAAAATCACGGTAGACACTACCAATATGACCTCCTCCATGACCGCCATCGTTCGGGTGAGTTTCACTCAATCAGAAGGCACACTCGCTGCCTTTATGGGCAACGAATGCTGCGGGATAGGAGAGTATATAGAGGGGCTGTATTGGCTCTATATCTCGCCCGCTTCGGAACAAAGTAATGTCCAATTAAAATTCTATTCCCCGGACTTGAAGCGGATCTTCGTTGCCGGAGATACCTTCCCTTACGTTAACCATGGTCATCAAGGCTCGGTCAATAATCCTGTTACACCAACTTGGATCGTAGCACAATAATGTATAACCACTAACTGAACGACAATGACAAAATTGCTATTTATCTTGCTGACAACATTTACCGTTAATTTCTGGTCTGATACGAACGAAACCGAGTTGTTGAACTCCCAGCAAGTGGAAGAACATGACAATGCTGTTCAACCCAATGACCCCGATTCGGTGTGTTACATGTTTACGGGATGGGATGGAAATTTCAGTGATGTACAAAGCAATTTGGATATCCACGCTACTTACGAGCAATATACATACATCCTTAGCATTGATTCGGAATCCGGTATGAGCAACGGAACGATCGTAGCAGAAGATCCCTATGCATTCAACGAATCCGGGATGATTATCAACATCCCTTGTGGCACAACCATCTCCGTGACCGCCGTGCCCGAAAACGGGTATAAACTAGACAAATGGTATCAAAACGGAATAGAGCTAAACACCACAGCGACAACGATTGACATCCTGCTGGATGAATCAACGGTCTCGGAAGGTAATATCTATGTTTATGCCACATTCGTGGAAGATTCGCATACTAGCGTGGAACCTGTATCCGGTAACCCCTTACCCGTAACCCTTAAGATCATCCGCAACGGAATATTGTTCATCGAGCGCAACGGCAAGATCTATAATGTTACAGGCGCAGAGGTCAAATAACGAATGAACGTTTAAAGTTTAAGGTTTAACGAAAAAATCGCTCTTCGGGGCGATTTTTTTTGTTTTTTTTGCATATATCAGAAAAAAGCAGTAACTTTGCCGCGCAAAGTTTTTTAATCGAGTGCAATAGGGCACGAGAAAAAAACTTTTGGCTTTGCCGCGCAAAGTTTTGTGAAACAAAAAAACAAGATCATATGAGACGATTTTTGTATGTAATCGTGGCGCTGGTGGTGGCGGCGATGAGCGTGCCCGTGCAGGCAAATGACTATCTCGAGCAAGAGGAGCATTACACGGTGATGAACATGGGTAACGGCGTGTACCGGTTCACTATTCCGATCTGGGTATATGGACGCGTGAACAACTA
>JAEEGL012386772.1_pt1 | contig 12472 bp, 11 predicted proteins | sample 9134231 | NCBI WGS metagenome assembly JAEEGL01 (sample SAMN16246548, study PRJNA631951) | gut metagenome | biome: gut microbiome; feature: rumen; material: fiber-attached | host: Bos | place: Iran: Karaj | collected 2018-10
CCGGAGTGGGCTGCTCCGCCCCCTTGTCGATGGCGATAGTCTGTGAGTCCCTGCCGGAGGACAAATACGGAAGAGGCGTAACGATCTTTTCCCTGGCCCAGGCCTTCGGACAGGCCATCGGACCCAGCATAGGCCTTGCTATAAGCACCAGGTTCGGCTATTCTACGACGTTCTGGATCTGCACCGGACTGATGCTCATAGCCTTCGGACTGTGCTTCATCTGCAGCGACACCTACGTGGCCCCGGGGTCCAGGTACCGCATCAGATTCGACACCATATTCATAAAGGACGCGCTTCCCGCGGCGCTCCTGCTGCTGTTCCTCGCGATGTCGTATTCCACGATAAACGCTCTGCTCACCATATACGGCGGGCTCAGAGGGATAGACAACATAGGCCTGTACTTTACGGTCTACGCCATAGGACTTCTGGTATTGAGGCCTCTGGTTAGCGGGCTGGCGGACAAGCACGGATATGTTAAGGTCATAGTGCCTTCGCTGGTGCTGTTCTCCTGCACGTTCCTGCTCTTCAGCCTATCAAAGTCGATAGTGCTGATAATAGCGGCAGCCGTTGTAGGCGCGCTGAGCTACGGAATGGCTCAGCCGAGCATACAGGCTCTGTGCATGAAGATGGTCCCGCGCGAAAAGTCCGGGATCGGAGCGAATACGATGTTCTTCATGCAGGACATAGGACAGTTCCTCGGGCCCACGATAGCGGGCGCCGTAGTGGACATGTTCCTCAGGGCCGGTACGACAGACGTGCAGGCGTACGCCAACACTTACAGATGTATGATGATACCGCTTCTGGCAGCTGCGGTCATAGCCTTCCTGCTCAGAAACGTGTATAGGAAAAATATGAAATAGCGAAAGGAGAACTGTCATGGCAGAAAAGTTCAGGATCAGAGATACATGGAGAGTGAAGAGGATGCATCAGGCGCCCCCGCCGCCGAAGACGCTCGGTCCCATTCCGGCGGACGACGTGGAGCCTACCAGGATCTTCGACCAGCTGTCGGTAATAGGCGACACCTTTGTATGGTGCTTCGTCCTTGAGACCACAGAGGGCCTCATCCTCATCGACTGCCTCTACCCGTACCAGAAGTACGTGGACATGATAGAGGACGGCCTGAGGAAGCTGGAGCTTGACCCCGCAAACCTCAAGGCCATACTCATAACTCACGGACACTTCGATCATTTCGGAAGCTGCGACTTCTTCCAGAAAAAGTACGGCACCAAGGTCTACATGTCCGGCAAGGAGTACTATTACTACACTCACATTCCGGAAGACGACATGCATGATCCTCTGACCTTCACACCGGACGGCTTCCTGGAGGACGGAGACGACTTTACCCTCGGCGATACCACCGTACACTGCGTAGGCACCGGCGGACACTCTCCCAGCGTGCTCTCCTTTATCTTCCCCGTTACAGACGAGGGCAGACCGCACATGTGCTGCACCTGGGGAGGTACAGGCGTTCCCAGAAAGAGAGACTGGCAGGAGCAGTATCTGCAGTCCGCGATACACTTCACCGAGGTCTGCGACGAGTACAAGTGCGACTGTGAGGTGTCCAACCACCCGATCATCGACAACGGTCTGGAGAGGCTCAACGTCATCCATCACATTACCGAGGGCGTTGCCAATCCGTTCGTGATCGGCCGCGACGCATGCCACAGGTACACAAGGATGTTCTACGACTTCTGCGCGGGCAAGATGGACCCCAAGCCGGCTCCCAACCCGCTCTCCGAGTAGGTGGACACGATGGCAGAGTTCAGATCCTGGAGGCCGTCAAGGCCTCATTCTCAGAACAGAGTAAGGATGGGGCAGGGAGAGAACGTCCCGCCCACGAAGTTCTTCGACAACGTAACATTCATCGGCAGCACATACGTGGGGTGCTTCCTCGTGGAGACCTCCGAAGGCTATGTGATGCTGGACAACATGTGCTATAAGGACGCTCAGTACATAGAGCAGTCCATGATCGAGGCAGGCGCGGATCCGGCTGATCTTAAGGCTATCCTCATAACACACGGCCACATGGACCACTTCGGAAACGCCGGATATTTCAGGGAAAAGTACGGGACGAAGATCTACATGTCGGAGATCGATGCCGCGTGGTCCAAAAACCCGGTATCCCTTCCTCCGAACGCGCCATTAAGCGAGCTCAGGCAGTTCGACATAGACGGATACATCAGCGACGGAGAGATCTTCCGCCTCGGCAACATGTGGTTCGAATGCGTATGGACTCCGGGACACACCCCGGGCTACATGTCCTTCATCTTCCCCGTATGGGACGAGGGCAGGGCGCATATCGCCACTCTCTGGGGCGGCACAGGCCCCGTAAAGGGCGACAGGAAGGCGCTTGAGGACCACATACAGTCCAGCTATAAGTTCACCGAGGCCTTCACGGCCTGCGGCGCGGACGTGGCCATATCCACGCATCCGTTCGTGGACAACGCCGCGGAAAGGCTGGCGCTCTGCAGAAGGCTCGCCGACGGTGTTCCCAACCCGTTCGTGATGTCTCCGGACGCGCTGTGCAGGTTCCAGGCCATGTACACGCAGATGTATAAGGACGAGCTTGCAGCTCTGTAGAGATCCCCTTCGCAAAAAGCAACAAAAAACAGCGCCTTCGCGGCGCTGTTTTCATATTCTTTCCAGTACTTTTTCTATCTCGTCCAGTCCCTTTACCTCTGCGTCCTGGCCGAAGTCTTCCGGGGGCTTTCTTCTGTTGACCCATATGGTCCGCATACCCAGGGCCCTGGGCGCCTGAACGTCCTCAAGGGCGGAGTCTCCTATGAACACCGCCTCTTCCGGGCGTATGCCTTCCTTTTCGAGTATTGCAAGGTAAAACTCAGGGCGCGGCTTGTATATCTTAAGCCCCTCGGAGCTGTAGTACTCGTCCATCGCTATTCCGGCCCCGTCCATGTTGAGGCGCAGAGGGTAGTCATCCGCGTTGGAACCCGTCACCACGCGGTATTTTTTGCGAAGGGAGGCTATGGCGTCTTTTGCCTCAGGGTAGGCCACGCGCTTTTCCGAAAGGGCGGAGGTGGCGTTGTAGGCTTCAAGGGGATCCGCCTTGCAGCCGTAGCGATCGTACAGAAAGGCTATGCGGTCCCGGAATACCTGCGCTTCGGTGCGGAAGACCCTGTCGTTGAGTTCCGCGTCCCTGTAGTATTCACCCCAGAGACTGTGGACCTCTTCTTTAGGAGTCTCCACGCCCGCGCGGCGCATGAACTCCCGCACTATCTCCGCGTTCCTTCCGCGCTCGAAGGCTATTATCGTCCCGTATACGTCAAAAATAAGAGTGCTTATCATACGATGATTATACCATGACGCGGCGCCTTTCCAAAGCGTTTTGTGGTATAATGGACGCACGGAAAACATATCAGTCAAAAGGAGGACAGACATGAAAAAGAATTTCGGCAAAAAGCCTCTCATATTCCCGCAGCCCGTGCTCATAATAGGGACCTACAACGAGGACGGCACCCCGGATCTTATGAACGCGGCGTGGGGCGCGGTAGGGGACGACCACCAGGTGTTCCTCTGCCTTTCCGGGGACCACAAGACCGTTGAGAACGTACTCAGGAGCAAGGTGTTCACCGTAAGCCCGGCAACGGAAGACCAGCTGGTGCCCTGCGACTACGTGGGCATAGTCTCCGGCAACGACGTTCCGGACAAGGTGGAAAGATCCGGGCTGCATACTCACAAGGCGGAAAAGATAGACGCCCCGGCGGTGGACGAGCTGCCTCTTTGCATAGAGTGCGAGCTGGATTCCTACGAGGTGGTGCACTGCCATCTCTTCGGAAACATAGTGAACGTCACCGCGGACGAGAGCATCCTTACGGACGGCAAGGTGGACCCGAAGAAGCTAAAGCCCATAATCTACGACATAGAGAACCATCTCTACTGGGGCTTCGGGGATGCCGCCGGAAAGGCCTTCTCCGCAGGCAAGGCGCTCAAGTAGAAGCAGAGCAAAAAACAGGCGGGAAAACAGCGTTCCGCCTGTTTTTATCCTTGCATCGCGAACATATGTTCGGTATAATAGTATCCGGAGGGATGCTATGAGAAGGCTGGCCAGCACTATAGACGCGGTAGTCGTATTCAGGGGGAACAGCAAGCCGCTGCCCTACAAGTTCAGATACACGGACAGCAGCGGAAGGAGCAGGGAAGTGCTGGTCAGCCGTATCTTTTTGGCTGAGAAGAACACGGTGGCGGGATCTCCCGTCTACAGCTATGACTGCCAGAGCACCATAGACGGCAGGGAGAGGAGATACCAGCTTAAATACCATCCGGACAAATGCTTCTGGGAGCTTCACAAGATCTAATGCGGGCTGCCAAATTTTAGACCGGTAATTTACCTTTTTTGCTTGACAGAGACCGTTATAAATGCTAATATCTTTCGTGCAGTCGCTTCGGCGGCTTATTATGGCGGGATGGCTCAGCTGGCTAGAGCACTCGGTTCATACCCGAGGTGTCGTGGGTTCAAGTCCCTCTCCCGCTACCATTTTACGGCCCGGTAGTTCAGTTGGTTAGAATGCCAGCCTGTCACGCTGGAGGTCACCGGTTCGAGCCCGGTTCGGGTCGCCACTTGTTTAATATGGTGGGTGTCGTCAAGCGGTTAAGACCCTGGGTTGTGGCTCCAGTATACGTGAGTTCGAATCTCACCACCCACCCCATAATCTCTGCCGCATCATAGGGGAATCGCCAAGCGGTACGGCCACGGATTCTGATTCCGTCATCCGGGGGTTCAAATCCCTCTACCCCCGCCAATTTTTTAAGGCGACATAGCCAAGTGGTAAGGCGCAGGTCTGCAAAACCTTTACTCCCCGGTTCAAATCCGGGTGTCGCCTCCATTTATCAAAAAAGACTGCGAAAGGCAGTCTTTTTTCTTTGTTTCAGATAAAAAGTGTTCAAGACAATCCCTGTTTTATATGTTATAATGCAGTTTGGTATATAGTGCGGAAAGGAGGGGAGCCATGCCGGAAAAAAATGAAGAACTGATGGACGGGCTGATGGAGAGCATACTCGAAAAGCTCAGGGAAAAGCAGTATCAGAGCCTGCGTGCGCTCCTGGACGAGCTCAACCCCGCGGACATAGCAGAGGCCGTGGAAGCGCTCATGGACGACGGAGAGATCAACAACGACGATCTCGTCCGTATCTACAGGCTGCTGCCCAAGGATCTTGCCGCGGATACATTCGTTGAGCTGAACTCCGACATGCAGGAGGCCCTTATCACGGCTCTGTCGGATAAGGAGCTGCGGGCGGTGCTCGACGACATGTATCTGGACGATACCGTAGACGTCATCGAGGAGATGCCTGCGAACGTCGTAAAGCGAATGCTCAAGAACGTAGACGCAGAGACCCGCAGCAACATCAACCAGATACTTAACTACCCCGAGGACTCCGCGGGGTCCATAATGACCATAGAGTACGTGGACCTTCTGCCGGACATGACGGTAAAGGACGCGTTCGATCACATAAGAAAGACAGGCATAGAGAAGGAGACCATCTATACCTGCTACGTAACTGAAAAGAAGAAGCTGGTGGGCTTCGTGTCGGTAAGGGATCTGCTCCTGAACCCCTACGAGGCTGTCATCAGAGATATAATGGACGACAACGTCATCTCCGTCCATACCATGGACGATAAGGAAGAGGTGGCGAACGTCCTCTCGAAATACGACATGATAGCCGTTCCCGTAGTGGACAACGACGGAAGGCTGGTCGGTATCGTAACGGTAGACGACGCTATCGACGTACTTACCGAAGAGGCCACCGAGGATATCGAAAAGATGGCCGCCATTACGCCGTCCGAGCACCCGTACTTAAGGAGCGGCGTTGTGGAGATATGGAAGCAGAGGATACCATGGCTGCTTCTCCTTATGGTGTCCGCAACGTTTACGGGCATGATAATAACCAGTTTTGAGGCCTCTCTGGCCGCCCAGGTTGCCCTGACGGCCTTCATACCCATGCTGATGGACACCGGAGGAAACTCCGGATCGCAGGCCAGCGTCACCATAATCCGCGGACTCTCCCTGGGAGATATAGAGTTCTCGGACATCCTTAAGGTAGTCTGGAAGGAGTTCCGCGTATCCATACTCTGCGGCATTTCCCTTTCGGTTGTGGCCTTCGGAAAGATAATGCTGGTGGACCATCTTCTGATGCACAACAACGACATAACCGCGGTGGTGGCTTTCGTCATCTGCGCGGCGCTGGCGCTTACGGTAGTCATAGCCAAGCTCGTGGGCTGCACCTTGCCGCTCCTTGCCAAGAAGATAGGCTTCGACCCCGCCGTAATGGCGTCGCCTTTCATCACCACCATAGTGGACGCGCTCTCGCTCATGATATACATGAACCTGGCGAGCCTGATACTCGGCATATGAGCACATCGACAGAGATAAAGAACGGAAGGGTCGTAAGGACCTTTACCGGAAGGACCGAATACATAAACGAGGACAGGGCTTACGAGCTCCTGAGGGGCACCGGCCTTACGCCTAAGCTCCTGTACTCCTTCGACAACAGCATAGAATACAAGGCCCTTGAAGGGGAGACCCTCTGGGACAGCATACAGGCCGCCAGGGGAAACGGCGCGGAGCTTGAGAGGCTCTTTGCGCTCTGGGCGGACTGGTACGGCGCCTTCAGGAAGAAGACCGGCTTCTGCCTCGGCGGAGCGGACCTTAAGGACTTCGTCATTACGAAGGACGGCCTTGTCGGGATAAACTTCGGGCAGTGCAAGAATGGTTGGGCGGAGAGCGACATAGCTGCCGCTGTTGCGCAGCTGTGCCTGGAGCCTCATGCCTTCGATCCTTCGGGCGCGGCTCTTGCAAGAGCCTTCATGAAGGTGGCCGCAGGAAGGCTGGAGTACGATCCCGAGATCCTCGCCAACCACATAAGGACAGCCATAAAGGAAAAGTGCAGGGCGGCAGGAATAAAGGCCGACCCCGCCAAGACGGAATACATATGCACCTTCAGCACTCTGGCTCTCCTTACCGTAGGGACTGGGCGCAAAAAGGCCGAGGACATAGAAGGCGCGCTTGCGGACGTGCCGAAAAAGGTTTCCTGCAGCGCAGAAACGGACCTCTGCGGGCAGATCGCGGAGAGCCTGGAAAAGATAGACCAGCCTTGGACCTTCGTGCTCTCTGCGCAGATGCCGGCGCTCCCGCCCATACTCATACGCGCCATGATATGCGCGGACAAGGAGGGCTTCGAGGCGGTGGCAGTGGAGTCTGAGGGAAAGCTCAGGGACTTCCCGCTGCTCCTTCGGACGGAGCAGGCCCGCTATGACATGGAGCTTGCCGGAAAGAACGGCTTGCAGTCCACCGCGCAGGCGCTTAAGCACAGGCCGGTAAGGATAATAAGGCTCGAGGACCTCGAAGGTCATCAGAGATAGATCGTTTATAAATAACATTCAATATAAAAGGAGGTCAACTTAATGGCGATTCGTGAGTGTGCGTTAAAGAACCCGTATTTCGCAAAGCTCTTCGATGTTTACCGGAACAGGGACGCCGCCGCTCTTGCATTCAAGGCAAAAGGCGGAAAGGTCCTTGCAAAACTGGGCTTCGATGTGCCGGACGAACTGGTCCTTGCGGCAGGGCTGATGCCCGTGCAGGTGTATGCCGATCCTGACAAGGAGCTGGTGTATACCAACAAGATCCTGGAGTTCGCTTTCGACCCTATGGTCAGAAAGCAGTTCGAGAAGATGGTAGACGGTACCTATAAGGATCTTGCGGACTACCTTGTCGTATCCAACTCCACAGATGTTCTCATCAGAGTATTCCTGTACCTGAGGGAGCTCATCCGTTCGGAACCCGAGATGCCCGTTCCCCCGACAGCCTTCATAGACTGGCTGTTCACAAGGAACAGGATGCACCAGGAGAGGAACGAGCTGACCATCAATATATTCAAGGCTCAGCTTGAGGACTGGACCGGAAAGAAGATCACTGACGAGGAGATAGCCGCCGCAGCAAAGATCTGCAACGAGAACCGCGCTGCTCTCAGAAAGATAGGAGAGCTGAGGCACGGGGATCAGGTCCGCGTAAACGGCACCGAGGCTCTGGTTATCATAGGATCCGGCTTCTTCATGGACAAGAAGGAGCACACTGAGCTCGTAAACAAGCTGGCCGAAGACGCCGCCTCCTGGCCCGTCATCACCGGCAAGAGGGTATTCGTAACAGGCAGCGTCCACGAAGACCTTAAGGTCTACTCCATGATAGAGGACGCAGGTGCCGTAGTAGTAGCGGAAGACCACGACTGGGGCGACCGCAGCTACGAGAGGGACTACAACACAAGCTACCCGGCAGTCAGGGCCATAGTGGACCGCTACATGCTCAGGAGCTTCTCCAGCAAGAAGGCTTTCGTCTCCCAGAGAGTGGAGACCCTCAACAACAGCGTTGCCGCCGCCAAGGCCGACGCGGTGGTGTTCTACACCAACATCTACGAGGATTCCGCAAGCTGGGATTATCCGAGCCAGAAGAAGAGCCTGGACGATCAGGGCATAAAGAACATAGCATTTGCAAAGATGCAGTACCCCGCAGACCGCAACGAAGGCCTCGCGGACAGCATAGCCGAATTTTTCAAAGGATAGGAGGACTCAGTCATGGAAGAGATCAAAAAGGAAATGCCGAAGGCCAGCCCGTCCGGAGCCGTAAAAAAGCTCAAGGCTACAGCTGAGGCCAGCGCTTACCAGAAGGAATGGTTCCAGGGCCTTAAGGCCAGAGTAGAGGCCGGAGAGGACTTCGGATACCTCAATGCGGACGTGCCCATGGAGATCCTCAAGGCCATGGACATCCCGTTCGTGGTCAACCAGTGGTGGGCCGCCATCTGCGGAGCAAAGAGGATGACCAAGAAGTACTTCGGTCTCCTGCGCGACGCCGGCTACAGAGACGATCTCTGCAGCTACTGCGCCACCGCTTTCGCGGAGAGCCTGGACCCGGATGACCACGCTTACGACGCCGAGGGCAAGCCGCTCGGACCGTGGGGAGGTCTGCCGGATCCGACGATAGCCATTACAAGGCTTACCTGCGACTGCCAGAGTAAGATATTCGAGCTCTTCGCAAAGAACCACGGAGCGGACTTCTACGCAATGGAGAACACCGTTGCAAGGACCTTCCCGCTCAACTGGTGGGACTATGCCACCGACAAGTGGGAGGAGCTCTACGATAAGGACCGCCTGGATGCCGCCGTGGAAGAGCTCAAGGAGCTCATCCGCTACCTGGAGATGAAGACCGGAAAGATGTTCGACATCAACAAGCTGCAGGTGGTAATGGACAACATTAACAGGCAGGAGACCTGGTACGGAAAGATCAGAGACCTGATCGCGGATTCCCACCCGGCTCCCGTAACAGTAGTAGATACCATCAACGCCGTAATGCCCGCACAGTGGCAGCGCGGAAGCGAGTGGGCAGCGGACCACGCCGAAAGACTGTACTACGAGATCAAGGAGCTCGCGGACAGGGGCGAGGTAGCCGTACCCAACGAGAAGTACCGTCTGATGTGGCTGGGCCGCGGACTCTGGCACGACTTCCCGTTCTATCAGAACTTCGAGAAGAAGTACGGAGCGGTATTCGTCTGGAGCATGTACCTTGCAATGGGCGCGGATGCCTACAGGCGCTACAACGTGGAGGCGGATCCCTTAAGGGCTCTGGCCGCCAGATACATAGGAATGGAGGACTTCCTCCACATGCCGCCGTGGAACGCTCAGTGGTTCCTGCAGCAGGCAAAGAGGAACGAGATCGACGGCGTCGTATACATGGTGCCGGAGAACTGCATGCAGGCAGTGGAAGGCTCGTACTTCATCAAAAAGACGTTAGAAAATGCCGGTATCCCCGTACTGGCATTCAATGCGGACCCGGTAGACGCCAGAAAGTGGAACAGGGATACCATGACGGGTCTGGTAGAAGATTTTATTGAGAACCGCGTAATGAAGAAGGAGAAGTAAACCATGGGACACGGACCACTCACAGGATATAAGATCCTGGATCTCACTCAGTTCGAAGCAGGCACCGTCTGCACGATGAACCTCGCATGGCTCGGCGCCGAGGTCTGGAAGGTAGAAAGACCCGGCAGAGGCGAGCTCGGACGCCACAGCGGACTTCATCCCAACGACGACACCTACGGATTCCTTGCTCTTAACATGAACAAGAAGTCCATCACCTGCAACATGAAGGCCCCCGAGGGCATAGCTCTCATAAAGAAGCTGCTCGAAAAGGCAGACGTCATCGTAGAGAACATGGGCCCCGGCTCCATGGAGCGCCTTGGACTTTCCTACGAGGAATGCAAGGCCATCAAGCCTGACATCATCTACGCTTCCATAAAGGGCTTCGCCAAGGGCAGCAGATTCGAGGAGTTCCCCGCGTTCGACCCGATAGCCACCCACACCGGCGGATTCTGCGCAGTCACCGGTCTTCCGGATCAGCCGATCAAGTCCGGCGCTTCCGTCGCGGACTCCGGCTCCGGCATCCAGATGGCGATGTCCATCATAGCCGCTCTTCTCCAGAAGGAGAGGGAAGGCGTAGGCCAGAGGATAGATCTTGCCATGCAGGACTATATAATCGGTCTTTGCCGCAGCGGCTGGGAACCCTACTACGACAGCGGCAAGCCGCCCAGAAGGGTAGGAAACGGAATGCCTCTTGAGGACGTAGCTCCCTCCGAGACCTTCGCCTGCAAGCCCTTCGGCCCGAACGACTACTGCCACGTCTACACCTCCAGAGCTCCCGGATCCACTCAGTGGGACAACCTGGCCCGCGCCATGGGAATGGACTGGATGCTCCAGGACGAGCGCTTCGCCACCCCGCACACACGCTTTGAGCACAGGGAAGAGCTCTACAAGATAATGGCCGGATGGTTTGCCGAAAGGACCAAGGAAGAAGCCATGATGATCCTCGGCAAGGCGGACGTTCCCGCAGGCGCCGTACTGGACATAGACGACTTCCGTCATGATCCCCAGTACAAGGAGCTCGGAATGGTCATCGAAGTGGACCACTACGAGAAGGGCAAGATGGAGTTCGCGGGATTTGCTTCCAAGATGTCCGCAGTCACCATCGACTACGAGGCCTCTCCTGCGCTCGGAAACGCCAACAAGGAAGTATACGGCGGAGTTCTCGGACTTTCAGATAATGAAATAAAAGAACTTGTAGAAAAGCGCGTAATATAATATAATTACTTAGTCGTACAATATCGCTTATTATTAATGGTATTTCTATAGAACAAGGAGAAAGAAGTTATGATTTTAAACCAGAAGTACGAAACGCTCCGGAAGCTATACCGCCAGTTCGCAGAGACCGAATTCACCAAGGAGATCATGGATGAACTCATGGAGACCGGTGAATTCAACTGGGAGATCAACGCTAAGATGGCGAAGTATGGTTTCTTCGGTGTAAAGACACCTAAGGCGTACGGCGGCGCAGGCGGAGACTACATCGACTACGCTCTGATGGTAGAGGAATTTGCCCGCGTAAGCCCGGTCCTTTCCCTTTACGCCAACACACCCAACTCCCTCGGTTCCGGCCCGATACTCATCGGTGGTACCGAAGAGCAGAAGAAGAAGTACATCACTCCTGTCGCCAAGGGCGAAAAGATGATGGTATTCGCTCTTACAGAGCCGGGTGCCGGTTCTGACGCCGGTGGAACTACGACCACCGCTATCCTGGACGGAGACGAGTATGTGGTAAACGGCCGTAAGTGCTTCATCTCCGGCGCTCCGATGGCAGATTGGTGCCTTACCTTCGTAAAGACCGATCCCAGCCAGAAGGGAAGCCGCGGAATATCCCTCCTCGTTGTCGACATGCACCTGCCCGGAGTTTCCGTAGGCGCTCACGAGAACAAGATGGGTATCATGGGCTACCCGACCTCCGACGTAGTATTCGAGGACGTACGCGTTCCGAAGGACTGCCTCATCGGTAAGGTAGACAAGGGATTCCCCCTCGCAATGGCTACACTGGACGGCGGACGTCTGGGCGTTGCCGCTCAGTCCCTCGGTATCGCTCAGGGCGCTTTCGAAGAGGCTGTCAAGTACGCTAAGGAAAGAAAGCAGTTCGGAAGAAGACTGGCAGACTTCCAGGCTATCAGCTTCATGATCGCCGAGATGGCTACCAAGATCGCTGCTACCAGAGAGCTCGTATATCACGCTGCAGAGCTGAAGAACGTCAACGATCCCGAAGCCAGCAAGATGTGCTCAATGGCTAAGCTCTTCGCTTCCGAGGCGGCTAACGACGTAGCTGCCAAGGCAGTTCAGATCCACGGCGGATACGGTTACATCAGGGAGTACAAGGTAGAGAACTTCTACAGAGACGCCCGCATCACCACCATCTACGAAGGAACCTCCGAGGTCCAGAAGATGGTCATCGCCGCAAACGTACTTAAGTAATAGAAGGAGGACAGGAAATGAAGATATTCGTAACAGTAAAGCAGGTTCCTGATACTTCCGGCAAGGTAGCGGTAAAGGACGACGGAACTCTGGACAGAGCTTCGATGCAGACCATAACCAACC
>JAEEGL012895559.1_pt1 | contig 12472 bp, 9 predicted proteins | sample 9134231 | NCBI WGS metagenome assembly JAEEGL01 (sample SAMN16246548, study PRJNA631951) | gut metagenome | biome: gut microbiome; feature: rumen; material: fiber-attached | host: Bos | place: Iran: Karaj | collected 2018-10
AGAACCATTGGGACATGTGTGGGTTGAAGCGACATGCTTGTCTGCCAAGAATTGTTCTCGATGCAAAATAAGAGAAGGAGAGTCCTTGCCTCACGTATGGAAAGAGGCTACATGTACTGAACCCAGAACATGCATCAATTGTGGTGTTAGAAATGGTAAGGCGCTTGGTCATACATTTAATCGTGATACGTGCATTGTTTGTGGTGCAAAAGATCCGAACTATGTTCCGCCGGAAACATTTGAAGATAATAAGTATTACGAGATTGTTGAAGAAGCGCAGTTTTCAAACAGCATAGGATATACCATTCTAATCAAGAAGGTTTTGGCAAGGCAGAATGTTCAGGTGTCTGCAACGCTTATTGCGTATGACTCCAACGGAGATGTAATTGGTAAGAGCTCCGATGATATTATTCTTACTGCAGGCGAAGTCAATTATTTCCGCTTCTCATTTGAGCAAAACATCTCGAAGGCAACAATTGAAGCGAGTTATAAGTCAGACGGTGACTATTGGATGGCTGGGGATAGAGATGCTGTTGAGATGGTAAAGTACAATCAATCGGGAGATTATTTGTATATCACATTCAAACAGACGAAAGAGAATCTTGGATCGTTTGCCAAGTACAAATTGCTGTTTTATAAGGGCAACAAAATTGTTGATACAGATTGGGGGTATTTCTCAGTATATGCGGAGAACCTTTCCGGAAAAGACACCACGGATGTTACAAAAACTTGGGTTTATGGAGTAAAGTTTGATAAGATTGAGTATATATTTGAACCATAAAAAAATATAGTCCATAATGCTTCGTCTGTTCAAAACTCGGCCGCGACATCCCCATCCACCCCGCATCCCGCCCCGGCTGGTCGGAGACCAGCGGGGATGTCTCCATGAGCGACCACTTCCTTGGCTGGCTTTTCGCCCGCGGGAAAATGTCCTCATCCTCGCCCCAGACACCGTCGTTGCCGAGTTCAAGCGGAAAATGGAGAGGCTGGGGGAGATGTATGGGTAGAAGAATGTGAGCATTGTTTGTTATTGGTGCACAATGACAACAGGCAAAAATGGAGATAGGTGATGAAAATACGTGATCGATTGATTATATTTGGAGTTACTGTTTTTGTTGGAATAATTGGTACGGCCATTATTTCCTTAGTTGTTTGGTTTGTGCTTAAATCGTTTGTGGTTAGCGAGGCAAGCGGTAGGTTTCTGAGTGAAATAGTTCTTCTTGTTGAGTTTGCAATTAAGCATAGAATTGAGACCGCGACTCTTATTGCAATTACTTGGGGAGCCTTGGCTTGTATAGAATATCGTCGCGAGTGTAAATACTATGCCCTTTATTGTATTGAATCGGCTTATCATGCTAGTTATAAGCTGGTTTTTCAACCAAGATTTGTAGGCAGCTTAATTGTCTCGTTCCTCTTTTTTGTAGGGACTGTATTGATGGTAGCTTTTTTTCCAAAAAGAGCGTTGTTCCTTGCTCGTGCGCATGTTGTAGGGACAATAGTTTCTGTAGTTGGATTAGTTTCTTTTGTATGGATTTGTTTGCACTTTTTGGTAAGCGGTGATATTGGATTTGACTCAGAGCGTTGGAACTTGAATAGTATAGTTACACCAGATGCTGAAGATGAAATTGATGAAGGATTCAGAATTAGGAATGCTAGATTCGAGAATAGAATCAAACGTAAGAGGTATAATTTACTCCAGTGTTATTTAGTCGGCGTGGCCATTTGTTTTCTATTGCTTGTTTTTGCAGAGAAAGAAGCCAGCATTGCTATATTGATAAATACGATAGTCTTTTATGCTAATAGATGCGGAATGTTTGAAGGTATGACAGATTACCTGGATCAGGGTTATTGGAATGTTCTTGTTCAGGGCAGAGAACTGTATGCAATTGTATTGCCCAATAGAGAGTTTAAAAGCGATTTAGTAGTAGCAGTTCGTGTATATTATGTGAAACTACAGAACCGAAAGATAGGAGCTTTTTTGGTATTGAATCAAATGAAGCGATTTGCATCTCTTCCTGCCGGACAGTACTTACGTTTGGAATATGATAAAGTAGGTGAATTCTTGTTTTCTGTTGACACTGGCCTGTGTAGCGAAGCAGATTTATGTAGTATGGTGAAAGAACGGTATGGGAACATTTTTCGAAATTGCAAACCAGAGGTCTTTGATGGGTAGAAGTGGGTCGGCGTGGACAACGTATAAATGAACATGCGATTACGGGAAGTGCACATAAGACTTTATGAAACCTTGGAGGAATTTGATGAGCAAAACTAGTGGAGCGGGTAAGATAAAGGCAAAAGATACTGAGAAAGTGAATAAACAAAAGAATCAGAAGTCCTTCCATAGTTACATAAATAAGCTAGTTGATAAAAACCTTGCCAATAAGCATGACATTATCGAAGAGTTGCTACGAAATGAAGCAGTTGATAAAAATACGGATGATTATTTGGCATTATACGCGAAAGGCGAAAAGTTGCTTGCTCAGAGCAGCGGTGAGCAGAACAAAAACAGAGAGGCTATCGAATGCTTTGCTATCTCGCTAGACAAGGCTCCTGAAGAAGATAGGGATATACTGCGACATTTGATGGTAAGTGATTTTGTCAAAAGTTGCTTGGATGTTGCACGCATATCATGTGAACTGTTTAGAACTGCCGCTTCTGCCAGCAGTTTTATACAGTTGCGTCATATTCAACCCAAAATGGTAATAATGTTCAACCAATTCTTTAGGCTTGACAAATTCTATTTTGAGGATCGAATATGCACGATTGATGAGGGACGATTTGAGATTCCTGCAAGAACACAAATATTGGATACTATACTTGACACATGGTACGAGCTAATATATCCAGAGTATATTAACAATACTGATGGCTATCCTTGTGATGAAGCATTTGACCAATTTGTTAACAAAACAAAAGTGTGTTGCCATGTGTTTTTTGAGACAATTGAAGTTAGAAATGATTTTACGTTTGCAGAACAAATTGATAGAATGGTTAATCTGCTACAGAAGATGTATGCTTGTTGTTCGTACGAAGAAAGAGTAGGTATAGTTGGAGTTGATTTACAATCTGGACGTCGTATCTTTGGAAAATGGTATGAAAAGAAACGTCAGTTTTCTGAAGATGAAAATAAAGAGTGGGAAAACTATGTTTCAAGGTGTGTGGAAATATCGGACCAAATTGAAGAACTTGTAGATTATCGAAAGAAGAAAAGTCCTGATTTTTATGTCAACCATAATGTGGTTGTTAAAGAGCAACTTGCTCAATTAGAGATGGAAGCGAAAAGATATGAAAGCGCGGAGGAGTATTATTTAGAAGCGGTAGAGATATTTGAGAAAATAAAAGAAGAATATGGCAAAGAAGGTTATGAATTGCCGAGGGCTAGGGTTTATAGTGCCATAGGATCATTATATACTATATTGGAGAACAAAGAAAAAGAGGCGGAAAGCTATCTGGATTTAGCAGAGAAAATACTGTGTTCACCTAAATGTGTGTTGAGTAATGAAGACGAGTTCCTTTTGGCAAATACGCTTTTTTCTTTCGGAAAGTTAAGACAAAAGCAAAAACTGGGGAATGAGGCAATACAGTATTTTAAAAGGGCATACGAAAAGTGCTTTTATGGAAGTCAGGTAAGAAACAAGACTTATGTTGAATTGGCAGCCCAAGTAAGCGCTAATCTTGGATTAGAACTCATTAAAGAGGGAACTAATACTGAAAAGGGCGAAGAATATCTTGAAAAGGCGTTGGATATCTGCCTCGATGAAAGGTTTGAAGATGACGAGTCTATTGAAGACTTGTCGGTTGAAATATGCATGAGGTATAGCGAGAGTATTTTGCAGAGTAATAAAAAAAAGGCAAAAACGCTGAAAAGACGAGCAAAAAGAATTAAGCAGAGAGCATTTCTCAGGCGCATTTTTGATTAGTTGAGTTCATTATTGGTGTTTTGATATAAAGAGGAGGCAAAGAAAAATGGATTTCGTATACTATTCTCACCGAAATGCAGAAGCAATTATTGAATTTGACAAGAGCTTAAAGGAGCGATACGAGCAGTTCGTAGGAGCAATTCGTAGCATTACTGACGAGGAGCTAATCGAAGACTTTTATAAGAAAAAGGAGAAGCATAAGGAGAAAAGTACGGCCTTCAAAAGTATGACTCCGTCAATTAATGAATTGCTCAAGAAACGATTAGAATCAATCTCAGGATGGAAGTCAGAGGTAGATATATTTAATGATGGAGCCAATGTAATCGGTAATACTGAATGGAGACTTGATTTTGCTTGTGAAAATGCCCTGTGTGTAGAAGTTGCGTTCAATCATGGCGAAGCGATAGCGTGGAATCTCTTAAAGCCTGTATTATCATGTGAATTGAATCATGTGCAAAAGGCTATACAAGGAAAGATTGGAATTTATGTTTGTGCGACTGATAACATGAAGTTAGCTGCAAATATAGATTCTGCGAGCGGTTCTTATGAAAAAGTATTGAGATATCTGCCGCCGATGATGAATCAGCTTACCATTCCGATGATGATTATCGGGCTAAAGCCATTTAGAACATTTAAAGTTAACAGGCAAGCCGAGATAGTAAGGTCTGGGGTTGTAATTGATAGCACATTGTTAAACCAATCAGTAACGATAACGAATAATGACGATAAAACATACAAAGGCACAATCATTGGTGTGGATTGTGAAAGCCCTGAAAGAAGTATTGTCGTTCAAAAAACAAAGCGTGATTCGGAAATGTTTTCATCACGAATGATAAAGTTTTTAGAGATCACTAATTGAAATAGTTGTTGATCTTTTGGCGATGATAGGTTATAATTCTGATATAATTCTGTAAAGCGAGGATAAGATAAATGGAGAAAACAGTCTGTGAATTGTTTGCTGGTGTGGGCGGCTTTCGTTGTGGCCTAAATACTATCAGCACGATTGAGGATGCCCAAAAACCGGAAAAATGGAAGACGGTCTGGTTCAGCCAGTGGGAACCGGCGGATAAGAAAACGCAGTGGGCACATAGCTGTTATGTTAACAGATTCGGAACATGTCTTGACATGGACGGGAATGATACAACGAATATTGATATTAGCATTGTGGATAAAAGGCGCATTCCGAATCACAATTTATTGGTAGGTGGTTTTCCTTGTCAGGATTATTCGGTAGCATCTTCATTAGCAACTTCTAAGGGACTCGAAGGGAAAAAGGGAGTTTTGTGGTGGGATATCCGGGATATTTTAGAGACAAAGAATACGCCCTTCGTGTTGCTAGAGAATGTGGACCGCTTAATTAAGAGTCCCGCAAGTCAAAGGGGAAGAGATTTTGGTATTATTTTGGCTTGCTTTCGAGATTTAGGTTACACAGTAGAGTGGAGAGTTATAAATGCTGCAGAGTATGGTTATCAGCAGCGTAGGCGTCGAACTTTCATTTTTGCTTATCGTGATGACACAGTTTATGCTAAAGGAGTTAATGAGGCTATTGGCTTCAATAGCTTTATAGACGATGGAATGCATCGAAAGAGCATAGGAAAGCAAATGCTTACGGAAGGTTTTTTTGCCAGAAGCTTTGCGGTAGATGTTTGTGATGACAAGAAAATGCGAATGATAACTCTTCCTATGGGAATTGGAGAATTGTCTAGTTCTTTCACTTTTGATTTTGAGAACACGGGCATTATGAAAGATGGTGTCGTTTATACGATGAAAACAGTGCCCTCGTTCAACGGAAAGCAGATAACCCTTGGGGATATCATGGAGGACGGTAAAGTTGATGAGTCGTTCTTTATCCCGGAAAACAGACTCTTTTATACCAATCCGGAAGTTGATCATAGCGATGAGACACACGATAGACTACCTGATGAAGCACATAAAACTTGGCAATATGTGAAGGGAGCCAAAAAGCTTTATCGAAAGGCACAAAACGGTCACGAGTATGTTTTTTCCGAGGGGCCGGTTACTATGATTGATGAGTATGACAAACCTGCACGGACAATGCTTACTAGTGAAGGTTCTTTTAGTCGAACTACTCATATAGTTAGAGATAAGGCTACAGGTCGTGTTCGACTTTTAACACCAATCGAAATGGAACGTATTCAGGGATTCCCCTCTGATTGGACAAAGGATTGCTTAGTTGACGGCAAGATTGTTGAGATGCCTGTTCAGAAACGACGCTTCATGATGGGCAATGCATTAGTAGTAAACTTGATAAAGCAGATGGAACCGGTATTGTGTGATGCTCTAAATCAAGAACAATGAAAAGTTGAAAGCGGAGGATAATTACATGGCAGATTTTTTGAAACAGATTAATGAAGACATAGAAGATTATCAAGAGAAATATCCGTATATTTCGAATATCGCAAAACCTGAGTGGGCTTTTAATTTTTGGGTGCTGGATAAACTGTATTCACAAGATGAACAGCTAATCGAGGAGCAGATTGTTGAATACAACGATAAGGGTATTGACTGCTTTGTCTGGCACGAGGATTCGCTAGACTTGTATCTGATTCAAAATAAGTATTATACTGACAACACGACTTTGACTGTAGATTATATCCAAAACGATTTCCTTGTACGTGCTATTGGTGCGCTTAGAAATGGAACATATACAAGGTCGCCTGAGCTACAGCAGATTTTCACTAAGTTCTGCGATGAACCTGACTTCACAGTTCATTTTAGGTTGTATGTTACGAACAATGTGGCGATTACGCCTTCTATTGTGAGTGCGATTACTGAGTACAACCTTAAACATGAAGGATCCGATGCTAGAGTGTATTCGCTCGATGAGATTGAGACGTTATACTATGGCGAACCAATTCAGGAGAAGAAAAACCTAAGTTTTGATATTAGAACAATTAACAATGGAACTGTGTTGAACATTAACACGAAGAGCTATAATCTAGCGCAAAACCTTGATGCAAAGTATGTTTTTACACCTATACTCTCGCTTTACGAGTTAATGGAGAAGGCAAAGAAGGAAAAGTATCCTTTGTTTGATGATAATATTCGTGATTATTTAGGAGCTTCTACTGTAAACAAAGGAATAGTCGCCACTTTGAAAGATTCAGTCGATCGTGTAAATTTCTTTTATTACAACAACGGAATTACCATTATTGTGAAGAAAATGCAACCGGTTAAAACACTAACCAATGGTGCAGTTATTCCTATCTTCAATCCTCAGATTGTAAATGGGTGTCAGACTGTAAGTACCATCTATGAAACGCTTAAAGGTTATCCGACGTCATCGCTAGAAGCAGAGTTTAAGGATTGCTATGTTATGTGTAAAATCCTTGAAATAAAGGATGATACTGATCAGATGGAGATGTTGAATGAGAATATAGTAAGATACAATAATTCGCAGAACGCAATCAACCAGAAAACATTTGCGGCTAGCGCGGGCGAATTTGTTAGAATCCAGAGAGAGTTCGAGAGAAAAGGGTTCTTGGTTTGCATTAAACAGAGTGATAAGCATACTTTCGAGGAGAAGTATAAGGTTGCTTCAAGGTTGCTTGCCTTGAACGCTGAAAGTGTGTCCAGATTTGGTTTAACTAATCTCAGTAAGACCAAAGACTTCTTTATTGATTTGGAGAAGTTTTTGCAGGTTGTTGTAGCGTTTGCAAGCACAACAATTGATGCCATTCAGAAAAAATCGAAGCTGTTAAGACCGGATAGTTTACAGCACGCTACGGTTCTAGGGTTCATCAAGGGTAAAGCGTCAATTAACGATATGCTTGACCTGTATTTGCTTTATCTTCGTGCAGAGCAGATTAAGAATAAGAGCGACCTAAAGCTTAACCCGTTCTTCTTGATTAACTGTTTTTCAAGGTACGAGTGTGAATCGGCAAATGTAGACTTGATTCATGAAAAACTCGCTACGCCTGAAAAGGTAAATGTAATTGTGAGATTATACCAAGCTACATTAAGAGCATATTATATTGAGTGGATAGATGGGAACCCCGGAAAAGATTACAATGATATGATAAAGACCGCGCCGGATTTCTCGATAATTGATAAGCAGAGGAGAATACAGGTAATGTCGTTGCAAGTGTAATCCACATAATGTTCGGAGTGACTGTTGTCGAATTACTTAAGTTGTTTTTTGAAATAGTCCTTAATGATACTTTGAAAGACTATGAGGTGCAGTTCAATGAGGATAATTGATCTTTTCTCTGGGGTTGGCGGTTTAACCTTTGGGTTTTATTATAGGAGAAAAGGCGATGGTTTTGTTCGAAATAGAAAGAATACTTTTGTTTTCGCGAATGAATATGATAGCGATGCTGCAAAGGCGTTTTCCGAGAATTATGCGGACATACCGATGATTAACGAAGATATTAGGTTATTAAGTGAGGAAAGAATACAGGAACTAATGAATGGTGTATCAGTTGATTTGATAATCGGAGGGCCACCTTGTCAGCCTTTTAGTACTGTTGGTCAACGGATTTATGATGAAAAAGCAGTCCTGTATGAAGAGTACCGCCGAGTATTAAGCATAGTTAAGCCAAAGGTATTTCTTTTTGAAAATGTCAAGGGCCTCCTTTCAATGCGAGAGGTATTCTATAAACATGATAATGACGGGAAAATTGTTTATCAAACGATTACGAATGCGTTGACAGGAAAAGAGTGTAAAAAGCCAGTAGTTGAACGGTATGGTCAAAAGTTGATTGATGTTATAGAGAGCAAGTTTTCAAGAATTGGGGATGATTTGGGGTATTCTATTAGCAAACAAGTGTTGAATGCTGCTGATTTTGGAGTCCCAGAAAATCGGGAGAGGGTATTTATCGTTGGAATTCGTAGTGATTTGAAAGTTCGGTGGAAGTTTCCTGAAAGTAAATGCGAAAAAAAACTTAGCGTAAAAGATGCCATTTCAGATTTGCCTTATGTAGGGGAGGGCGAGTCAGTTGATGGATATGTTAACCAACCGAAAAATGCTTATCAAAGGCTTATGAGAAAGGGAACAAAAGAATTGACACAGCATTATTGCGGTGTTTATGGCGATAAAATGCGAATGGTCATAAGAAATGTTTTGCAAGGTCAAGGAAAAGATGATTTCAACAAGCTGATTGAACTCGGCAAGATTGATCCAAAGTATAAGTTGACTTCTGGTTATTCTAATACTTATGGAAGATTAATTGAAAGCTTACCTTGTACCACAATAACGAATAATCTGTCAACACCTTCTGGGTTGAGGTGCATTCATTACGAGCAGGATAGGGCATTGACTCCAAGAGAAGGGGCGCGCATACAGTCGTTCCCGGATTGGTTTCAGTTTAGTGGAAACAAAGAGAGCATTACAACTCAGATAGGAAATGCGGTTCCGCCTTTGTTGGCAATGAGTTTAGCAGGAAGTATTGAAAAAATGTTGGGAGGGGACTAGCAATGGGTGAAAAATTGATGGAGAATGAAGAGATGAGTTCTGTCCAGCGGCGAAATACGGAAAAAGAAATCTATTTTAATTTTTCTTATTCGGCCCTTAAGCTACTTGGAAAAAACCTCTACAGTAGCCCGATTAATGCTATTTCTGAGCTGGTTGCTAATTCGTTGGATGCGAGTGCTTCTAATGTGTATGTTTTTATTGACATGTCAGACAAGGAGCACTCGGTAGTTGAGGTGCTAGATGATGGAACAGGCATGGATTATATTGATTTAGCGGAAAAATATGTTTGGGTTGGACGAAATAAAAGAAACGATGAAAGCTATTCTTCGGAAAAAAAGAAAACTGTTATGGGTCGAAAAGGAATTGGTAAATTAGCTGCTTTATATCTATCTAACCAGTATTACATCCTTTCGAAAAAAAAAGCGAAAGAGGTGATTCAGTGGGAAATCGATTTGCCTGCATATGATGATTCTGATTTTCCTAAGCTTGATAAAGTTGAGGATAGAGTAGAACTGGTGAATGAGGATATTTGGAATCAATTTAAAACGGGTACAACGATTAGATTAACTAATGTCGACTTAAGACGAAACGGTTCTGTTCGAATGGAATCTTTGCGTAGAATATTAGCAGATTTCTTCTTGCTGGATGCTATTGGAGCAAGCATATATGTTGCAGTTAAGACAAATGCTGTCGATAACGTTGAATTTCAGAAGGTTGAAAAATCCATAGCTTTTCGGAATTTTTATGCTGTGTTTGATAATAGTGGCCGCTCGATTGCAGAAAAGATGCAAAAGAGCATTGAGTTTACGTGGTTAACTAGACACGAACAGATAGGAAAAAAACCGCGTGAAACTCATGTTATTGACACAACACTATTTCCCACTTCTGGGGAAAAAACCTTTCACAAGGAAGATGGAACAGAAATACGGAAAAAATACGAATTAGTAGGATGGATAGCGATACATAGTACAATTGAGCAGAAGAACGCTGTAGATGAAAGATTTTTAAGAAATAGTGTGTATCAGCCAAATCGATTGAGGTTGTATGTTCGCAATAAAATCGCAATTGACGACTATTTCAATATTAGCCCAAGCACACAGGCAATGTCTAATTACATAGAAGGGGAGATATCATTCAACATACTAGATGATAATGATCTTCCAGATATAGCTACGTCCAGCCGTCAATCATTTTTGGCAGACGAAAGAATTGAATTGTTGATTTCAATAGTTAATCCAATTGTAAATACGTTGTTTGGTCTTAGAAATAGAGTAGGTAGAATAATTTCTGACGAGAGTAAAGAATATGAAGAATTGTGTATAAAGCAAGAAAAGGAGTTAAGAGAGGCTGAAGAGAGGGCACGAGAGAAAGCAGAAAAAGATCGCATTGCAGCCGAGGATAAGTATAAGACGGCACAAAGTGAGATGAAGAAATATCATGCTCAAAGCAATATTATTTTCCAGACTGTTACTGAAGATCAGGAGAACTTTTCCGCCAAAACTCATTTAATAAAGACAAATGCTTTGACTATACGAAATAGTGTTGCAACACTTGCGAAAAAAATTGACATAGGACAGTTTAGGGAGTTAAAGTCAATAGCCATTACTACAGACAAAATTCTAAGTTTGTTGAAGTATACCGCTATAGCAAAGTTCAATATCGAGGATGAGAATATCGATGCAGATTTGTTTGTCTTTTGTAAAGAGTACCTTCAAAATATTCTTGCAAAGCAGTATTTTGATACCGAGATTAAAGTCGAAGTTCTAGGGACTTATGTCAGAAAATTCAATCCGCAATATATTACGTTATTACTTGATAATTTAGTCGCAAATTCTGAAAAAAGTAGTGCATCCTCCGTTCAGTTAGTAATGGAGAATGCGGAGGAGGGTGCTTCACTAGTGTATACTGATAATGGCCATGGATTCAATGGTGTGGATGTTGAACAGATTTTTGAGTTTGGATTCAGCAATACTGGTGGAACAGGAATAGGCCTATATAATGTTAAGAGCGTAGTAACAAAAATGCATGGGAAAATAACCGCGGAGGATAATGAACCAACAGGGGTGAGGTTCATTATTATACTGCCATAAACAAGGAGAGTTTAAATGAATGCTACTTATAGGGTCCTGTGGATTGATGATAGTTCTGATTTTACTGAGTCGACCATAGAGTTGATAGAAATGTCAATTCGTGATAACAATTTGCGGCCAGAGGTTAAGGTGTATAATGATTACACGCTTTACAAGGAATCTGAACTTGAAAGATTTGATCAAGAAGTCTTTTGTATGTATGATCAAATAGTTGTTGATTACTCTTTATCGGGGACTACTGGAGATGAATTAATTCGTGATCTTAGGAGCCGTGGAGTTTTTACCGATATCGTTTTTTATTCAAGCAACTATGGTTATATGATAAGAGAATTAAAGAAGTCAGAGCAGCTTGATGGTGTGTTTTGGACCGATAGAAACGATCTTACAAGAGCAATAAATAGGGTAATTAAAAAAAGCCTTAGGCGAGAATATAGCATAGCAAATATCCGCGGGTTAATCATGGATAGTTCGTCTGAATTTGACTTTATATGTCGGGAAGCAACAATTGAACTGTTTGACAAACTGAATGAGGTAGACCAGAACGAGGTCATACTAAGAGCAAAGGAGTATGTAGCTAGTGCGAGCTCTAATATGCAGAACTCTTTTACTAAGCTTGAGAAATGTAATGGAAAAAGGTATTTATGCGAAGTTATGCGATTGGTCGACTATGTCATCTCCAACAAGAATAGATATGAACTAATGGCACTTGTGGTAGGAAAATATGACCATGACAACATGGAATGGTCCAGTTTTGCGGATGAGTATGATGCTGATATTATTCATCACAGAAATAAACTCGCTCATAACAAGTTGGTTTATGGACCTTGTAGCAAGAAATTGAGAGTTATTAAGAAACGTGGGCAAGGAGAATGCACTAGTAATTGTGATGAATGCGACAGTCCATACGATATGAGCTTTTGCGAAAATTTGCGTAAATCAATATATCGTTACAGTAATCAGCTAGATAAAGTGGACGGAATGGCTAAACAAGAGTGATTTCAGTTTTATGTATCTCGGTATTATTGCTA
>JAEEGL013826057.1_pt1 | contig 12472 bp, 14 predicted proteins | sample 9134231 | NCBI WGS metagenome assembly JAEEGL01 (sample SAMN16246548, study PRJNA631951) | gut metagenome | biome: gut microbiome; feature: rumen; material: fiber-attached | host: Bos | place: Iran: Karaj | collected 2018-10
TGAATTCTTTAATACTTGTTCAAGACCTAAGAACTTAATGATAGAAGCATTAACGCTTGGGTGTAATCTTAAACCACCCTTGTAAGGTCCGATTGCACTATTATATTGTACACGGAAACCTCTATTTACTTGGAATTCACCCTTATCGTCAACCCAAACAACCTTGAATTGAACGAATCTTTCAGGCTCTAAGAATCTTTCTAAAATCTTTTGTTGTTGTAACTTTGGATTCTTAGAAATATAGATTTCTAATGATTCAGTGATTTCTCTTGCAGCTTGTAAGAATTCCTTTTCGCCAGGATTCTTAGCTTCTAGTTGCTCATAAACTTTTTTAGCATACTCTGTTTTAAACATAATATAATAATCCTCTTTTCAAAATATATTTTGTGCTTTTGCAAAAATTATTTATATGAATTTTTTGCACACACATAATAAGTATATCACAACAAATTCAAAAAACAAGAAAATTGCGATAATAAATTTTATTATTTGCGCAAATTGCAAAATATTATTTTTAAAAAAGCATAATTAACCGAATTTTCTAGTTAAAATTGACCAAATAATTGATTATTGTTATAATTTCTTTGTATATTATTCGAATATGGAAGTGAATTGATTTGATAAACGCAATTTTATTCGACCTAGATGGAACTATTTTAGATACGCTTTTAGATTTACATAACGCAGTTAACCATTCTATTACTAAATATGGATATAAAGAAGTAACTATAAATGATACTAGAGGAAATATCGGAAATGGTATTTTAAACCTAATAAAAAGAAGTATTAATTTCGATGAAAGTAAAATAGATTTAGTATTTGATGAGTTTAAAAGATATTATAAGGATAATTGTAATAACTATACAAAGCCATATGATGGAATCTATGATGTCTTAGATTTCATTAAATCAAAGAATATAAAGATTGGTATTATTACTAATAAGGCTAAATTCGCAACAGATATATTAATTGATGCTCATTTTAAAGGATACTTTGATATAGTAGTCGCAGATGGAATGGGTATAGAAAAGAAGCCAAGCCCAGATTCAATTAATTACTGCGCAAACAAGCTAAATGTAGAAGTATCAGATATCGTATATATTGGTGATAGTGATGTTGATATTAAGACAGTAATTAACTCAAAATGTCAGGGGTTATTTTTATCTTCAGGCTTTAGAAATAAGGAAGATTTATTAAAATTATCAGATAAAATTTTTGATAATCAGTATGAGCTATTAGAGTACCTAAAAAAGGTTTTATAGATTTATCTATAAACATTTTGTTAACAAATGTAACATATTTTGCATATTTCTTTTAATGACAAAGTTTTCGTGATAGAATATTTGTAGTAAAAGTTGGAGGAAAAATGTATGAAATTTGACCTAAATAAGCTTAATAAGGCTTCAAGAAGAACAGTTAACAATATACTTCATGGTTTCTTTACAGTTTTATGTGAAAAGCCATTTTCAAATGTAACTATAAATGAGATTTGTTTAGTATCTAGCTATCCTAGAGCTACATTCTATAATTATTTTGATGATAAGTATGACCTTTTAGATTACTTATGGCAAACAGTATTAAATGAAATGCTTGGTGATTTTTCATGCAATATGACACTTAAGGAAATGTCTAATTTCTGTTTCGATAGATGCTTTGAATATTGCCATAAGAATAAAGAGAAGATGGAAGCTGTTGTAAAAAATAATAAATCTGATGATTATTTTTTAGCAAGCTTAAAGCTATTTATCTCTAAGAACTTAAAAATAATGCTTGATAAGACTAATTTTGAACGCATTGGAATTGAAATTCCATATGAGCTTGAAATTGAATTTATCGCAGACTGCTTATTTATCATTTTAGAGTGGGCATTTATTAAAAATAAACCAATTACTCAAGATGAAGCTAAAAATTATTTAAAAATAATGGTAGGTTCTACAATTATTTAAGTTTAGTCGTTTACTATCATTTTTAAAAATGATAAAATCATACTTGAGGGTGATATTAATGTTATTTGACGATTTAGGAAAGGCTAATATTCAAGCCTTAAAGGACCATGATAAGGTTGCGAGATCAATTTTATCAATTGTATATGGTAAATGTAAGAATTTAAGTATTGAAAAAGGATTAAATGCTAAATCACTTCCTGATGGTGATTGCTTACAAATAATTCAAAAGACTATTAAAGAATTAGATGAAGAGCGCGAGGGATATATCAAGGTAGGAAGAATGGAATCCGCAGAGGAAATTGATAAGCAAAAGGAAGTTATTTCTAAATATCTTCCAAAGCAATTATCTGAGGATGAAATTAGAAACGAGATATCAAAATTAGAAGATAAGAAAATCCCTTCTGTTATGAAGCACTTTAAGGCAAACTTTAATGGTATGTGCGATATGGGATTAGTATCTAAAATCGCAAAGGAATTTAATTAAAAATTATAACCACAGCGATGTGGTTATTTTTTTTGGAAAGGTTTATACATGGAAAATATTAAAATTAAAGCTAAGGACAATTTAGAGCTTGATACTTTTTATGAGAAGGCAGAAAAGCCAAAGGCAGTAGTTGTAATTGTTCATGGCATGGTTGAGCATAAGGAAAGATATGAATATTTTATGTCTAAGCTAAAGGAAGCAGGATATACTTCAATAATAGCTGACTTAAGAGGACATGGAAAAAGTATAAATGAAACATATAAGCTTGGTCATATTGGTTCAATTGATATGATGGTTGATGATGTACAGGCTGTTGTTGAATTTGTAAAAAGAAGAAATCCAAGCTTAGATGTTTATATGTTTGCTCACTCAATGGGATCATTAATCGGAAGAGAATATATTGCAAAATACGATACTGAAATAAAAAAGCTAATTTTATCAGGAACTGTTGCCTACGTTCCAGGATGCTGGCTTGGAAGATTTTTAGCATATTTTAAGTCAAGAGGTAAGGGTGCTTATAAATATAGTACTTTACTTTATAGAATGTCTAATGAAATGAAAAAGACAGATGATAAATTATGGCTTTCATATAATTTAGAAAATGTTGAAAGATATAAAAATGATCCATTATGCTCTTTTAAATTTACTAATTTTTCAAATCATGTATTATTTAAAATGACTCAACGTACTCATAAGAGATTTAAAGCATTAAATCCTGATTTAAAGATATTATCTATATCAGGTGCGGATGATAGAACTACACGTGGTACTAAGGGTGTAAATGACACATTAAAGCATTTAATATTTAGAGGCTACCATGATGTTAAATCTATCGAATTTAAGGATATGAAGCATGAAATATTACAAGAGGATAATAAGGATTTAGTAATAAAAAATATAGTAGAATTTTACGGTGAATAATTATGTATTGCGATAAATGTGGAAATAAATTAGAGCCTAAATTCTTAGAATTTGAGGGTATGATTCCATATTGTAATTCCTGCAATGAATATAAGTTTTTAAAGTATTCAACTGCAGTATCAATGGTTATCTTAAATTATGAGAGAACTAAGACTTTATTAATTAGACAATATGGCTCAAAAACATATAGACTAGTTGCTGGATATGTTGATAAGGGTGAATCTTTAGAGCACGCTCTATTAAGAGAAATGGGCGAAGAAATAGGAAGAAGACCTATATTTTATAAATATCAAAAATCTCAATATTTCAAAAAATCTGAAACATTAATATGTAATTTTTATTGCATACTTAATAGTGAGGATTTATTCCCAAATCATGAAATAGATGACTACTTGTGGGCACCACTTGATGAGGCTAAGGAATTACTTAAGGATACAACACTTGCTAAAGACTTTTTTAAAATATATTTAGAAAGCGGAGAATAAAAATGATACTTCACAAAAGTCCAAGATTGAATCTAGAAAAAAGAACTGTTATGAAGCTAGATAAAAAATCTTTAGATTTGTTAAATGAATATTTAAAAATAGAGGCATATTATAAATATGCATTAAGAGAAATGAGTGCTCGTCTTGAAAATTTAGATGATTATTGTGAAATGAATTATGCACATAATCCAATTCATCATATGGAATCAAGACTTAAAACTCCTGAATCAATCATTCAAAAGATTCAAACGCGTGGATTTGAATTTTCAATGGAATCATTAGTTGAAAATATCTATGATATTGCAGGTATTAGAGTAGTTTGCTGCTATATCTTTGATATTTATAAATTGTTAGAATTACTTGAGGGTCAATCTAATTTAAAGATTAAAATAAAAAAGGATTATATTAAAAATCCAAAAGAGACAGGCTATAGAAGCCTACATGTAATTTTAGAGATGCAAATAACTATTGGTAATATCGATAGATGGGTACCAGTTGAAATTCAATTTAGAACTATCGCTATGGATATGTGGGCATCCCTAGAGCATGAATTAAGATATAAATCAGATAATAAATTTTCTATAGAGGATACAAATGCATTAAAAAAATACTCAGATGATTTACATGAGATTGATAAATCTATGGAAAATATTTATATAAATAATAATAGTAATTAGGAGGTTCTTATGAATTACGAAGAGCTTGCAAATAAATATAAGCGTATGGGCTTTGAGGTTCCATCTGCTGATATGATTAAAACTAAAGAAGAAATAGAAGGTATTAGAGAGGCTGGAAGAATAAATTCATTAGTTTTAGATGAGGTAGCTAAAATGATAAAGCCAGGTATCTCAACTGAGGATATTAATGATGTTGTTCATAAAAAGACATTAGAATTAGGTGGTATTCCTGCACCACTTAATTATGAGGGCTTCCCTAAGAGCGTATGTACATCAATTAATGATGCTGTATGTCATGGTATACCAAGTAAGAAGGATATTCTTAAAAATGGTGATATTATAAATGTAGATTGTACAACTATTTATAATGGATATTATGGGGATGCATCACGTATGTTCTTAATTGGAACAGTTGATGATGATGCAAAAAAGCTAGTTGAGGTTACAAAAGAAGCACTTGATTTATGTGTAAAAGAAATAAAGCCTTTTGCTCATTTAAGAGATATAGGCTTTATAATTGAAAAATATGTTAAAAAGTATGGCTTTTCTGTTGTACATGAGGTTGGTGGACATGGAGTAGGAAAAGAATTCCATGAGGATCCATTTGTTTATCACTTTGGTAAAAAGGGAACTGGTATGGTATTATTCCCTGGTATGACATTTACTATTGAACCAATGGTAAATGAAGGAGATAGACATATATTCTTAGATGCAGATAATAACTGGACTATTTATACTGATGATGGTTCACGCTCTGCTCAATGGGAATATACTTTAGTTATGACTGAAGAAGGATTAGAAATTTTATCTAAGTAAAAAAATAAGCTTAAAGATTTGATTCTTTAAGCTTTTCTTTTCATATATGCTTCATAAATTAGGATAGATGCCGCAACACCTACATTAAGTGAATTTATTGAGCCTTCCATAGGAATAAATACTTTTTTATTCTTATTGTTATACCAATTATTATTAATACCAAAGCGCTCATTTCCAACAACTATTGCGACCTTATTCTTATAATCATATTCTTGATAATTTAATCCTAATTTAGGTTCACCTAAATAAATATCATAATTATTATCAAGTAAGAATTTTTGAGCATCATCATATGATAGTGATAATGTTGGTATTATTAAGTTACATCCACGAGATGATGATGTAATCTTTTCGTTGTTTAATTTAGATATTTGATCTACAAGTATTACACCATCAATTTTAATTGCTTCAATTGTTCTATAAATAGTACCAATATTTCCAGGTATTTCAAGTCTATCTAACACAAGAAGAAATTCCTTATTTTTAAAATCATCCATAGTATATTCTGGCATTTCTATTGCACAAATAATTCCTGCATGATTTTCCTTAAACTTTAATAGATTATAGGTAGATGCTGATATTTGATATGCCTCATCAGAAATACTAATTAATCCATCTAATAGCTTTTGAGTTTCCTCTTGATATTCTTCCTCATAATTAAATAGAAGAAGCTTTATCTTTAAATTATTATCTAAGGCTATTTTTAAGACCTGTAAATCATCGGTTACTGTTATATTTGGATAACGATTAGTTTTAATCATTTCTTTCATTAATTTAAATTTATCGTTTGATTTAGATATAATCTCCAATTTAATCACCTAAAATATTATATCATAGTTAAAATACTTTTACTATTATCTAAAAATTGTGCTAAAATTATAGTGATTTTTAAAATTACGGGAAGGATTATAAATTTATGTTTAAGAAGTTTTTTGGAATTATATTATTAATTATTTTTGGAGTATCACTTACAAGCTGTAAATCAGGTAAGGTTACATATGTTGATGACTATAAGTTAACAGTCGCATCTCCATCTGGTGCGCCATGTGCACTTATTACACCATATACAGCAAAGGATGGGAAAGAAAATCCTAATTTTACATTAAGAAAGGTTTCAGGTACTGCAATAACAGCAGAATTTACAAATGAGGAAAATGATTTTGTAATCGCACCAATTAATGCAGGAATTAACCTTTATAATAAGAATAAATCTACATTTAAAATTGCAGGAGTAATTACTTGGGGTAATCTATTCTTTGCAAGCACAATGGAAGATTTTTCTATTGATAAGATTAATGGTAAAAAGCTATATTCATTTAATGAGGCATCTATTACATCTGCCTTAGTGTTAAAGGTATTAGAGCTTTATAATATTACACCATCAGAAATTGAATATAAGGGTGATGCAGTATCAACTGCCGCACTTATATCAAATGATAGTGTTGTAGTTACAGCAGAACCACAATTAACAGCTGCTAAAGCTAAGATTTCAAATATTAAATCTTTATCTGTAACATCACTTTATGAAAATAAGGTTAATGGATTAAGCTTTACTCAGGCTGCAATATTTGTAAATCCAGCATCAATTGAGACTAAAAAGGATGGTATTGATAAATTCCTTAAGTCTTTATCTGAATTAAGTCAAAATGTTAAAAACGATCCATCAATTATCGCAGATGATTGTGTAAGAGAAAAGATATTTACAGATACTGATAGTGCTAAGCAAGCACTACCTGGATGTAATTGTTATTTTAAATATGCAAAAGAAGTAAAAGAATCAATTATCGCAACAGCAAATCTAGGTCTAAATTATTATGGAGGAAGCCTACCAGGAGATGAATTCTATTACGCTTAAAAAAGTAAAGGATTTAGTTTACTTTTTAATAGGAATAATCTTAATATTACTAATATTTCAAATCCTACACTGGATTAAAAATGATAGTATAGTATTGCCATCATTTATAGATGTAATGTCATCATTTTTTGGTTTACTTTCAAAGGGTGAAACTTATGTCTATATTGGCTATACCTTACTTAATTTAATTATTGCAATTACACTTGGTGTATTATTTGGAATATTACTTGGAGTACTTGGCGCTAAATTTGAGGCGGCACGAAAAATAATGAAGCCAATTATGAGCCTTTTAAGAATGTTACCAGTTATTGTTTTAATAATTATATTAATGGTAACAACAAGCTTTAGATTCGCACCAGCCATAACAGGTATCCTTATTATTACCCCTATTGTATATGAAGGAGTAAAGGAAGGAATCATTAATATAAATAGGGATTATATTGATGCATATCTAATGGTATCAAGATTTAATTTCCTAGTTTTAATTAAGGTATATATTCCGCTTATTGCAAGCTATATTAAGCAAGCATTCGTAACATCACTTGGTATGGGAATAAAGGTAGTAATAACAGCAGAATATGTTGCAGGAGTTGCCGGAACCTTAGGCTATTCAGTTTATTCAGCTGTTCAATTAATGGAATTTACTGATATATATGCCTATACTTTAATTATGATTTTTTTAGTTATAATTGTTGAATATATCCCATTTATGATATGGGGTGTCATTAAATATCATTTGTTTGAAAAGACTAATGAGATAAAATTAGAAAAATAGCCCAAAAATGCATAAAAAAGCCAAATAAACAATTGCAAGAGCGCTTTTGTTTGTGCTATAATAACTATAACGGAAGCGTTAAAATTTTATTATTGTGTTGGAGGGTTCTTATATGAAGAATAATTATGTAACACTAGTATATTTACCTGATGATGAGGAGAATGCTGATTACTTAGCACAAATCTTAGAAGATAAGCACGTAGATGTACATAAGTTTGAAAAGACTGAAGATAAGAATAGTGAACTCATTAAAGATTTAAAAAATTCAAGCGGTTTAATTATTTTACACATTGCTGATGACTTCGATTATAGAGATTACTTAAAAGAAATATTAAAGGCTAAAAATAGATGTCAAATCGTATGCTGCTATACATCAAAGAGTGTATATCAAAGCAAGTACCCACTAAACGAAATTGAATTAGTAGAAGGATATCCAATTGAAGCTTTAGCTAATGATATTTGTTGTATTATCGTTGGTGGTTATTCAGGTGTTAAAATCAATGCATTCAATAGAAAGAAATATAGAAAGCTAGCATTTACATTATTCAACCAAGAAAATTATGTATGGAGTCTATGCTTATTATTAAAGCTATTTAGAATTCATGATCTAGAAGTAAAGGAGCGTATAGCAGATGCATATGCTACATTAATGGATTCTGATAAGGCAATTAACTACTATTCAATTTGTTTACCATTAGCTGGTAAGAATGATACAGTAGTTGGTGCAACTGATGCTGACTCTCAAGGTTTAATTTGTAATAACCTAGGTTATCTATATACTCAAACTAGAAACCTAGAATTCGCAGAAAGATATCTAAAGCAAGCAATCGAATTCAAAAATCCAGATGCTTTATATAACTTAGGTTATCTATATGAAACAAGCTGGGCTTATGATTCTAAGATGAGAAGAACTAAGGAAGGCTATGATATCTATTGTAAGGTATTAACTGAGGGTTATACTTCTGAAGCATCTAAAGAAAGAGCAAGAGAAAAGCTAAAAATTGCTGCTGATAGATTATTAAAGAGAAAGAACTATGCTGCAGCTTTACAATATTATAAGGCAATCGGTGATGGTCCTAAGGCAGCTGAGTGTATTCGTAATATTAAAAGAATTCGTCAATTATACGAAGAAAGAAAGAATAGACAAGCTCAAGTTCAATCAAAGTAAGATAATACACAGGTTAAAACCTGTGTTTTGTTTTTGTAAAGTCTTATAAAACTTGAAATAACTAATTAAAAAGTTGTATAATTCAACATGGAAAGAAGGTTTATTTATGAGAATAGATATTATCTCAGGATTTTTAGGAGCAGGTAAAACTACTTTTATTAAAAGATTATTAAATACTAATTTAAAAAATGAAAAGGTTGTCTTAATTGAAAATGAATACGGTGAGGTTTCAGTAGATTCAGATTTATTAAGCGATGCTAAAATTGAAATTAAGGAATTAAGTCAAGGTTGTATTTGTTGTAGCCTAGTTGGTGACTTTTCTAAATCACTTAATGAGGTTATTAATAAATATAATCCAGACAGAATATTAATTGAACCATCAGGAGTAGGAAAATTATCTGATATTATTAAAGCATTAAAGGATGCAAATTTAGAAGATAAGATTAATTCACTTATTTGTATGGTTGATGCTAAAAAAGCTAAAATGTATGATAAGAATTTTGGTGAATTCTTTATTGACCAAATTAAAAGTGCTCATACAGTTATTTTAAGTAGAACAGATGTATCAAAAGAAGATACTGTAAATCAAGCTTTAGAAATTATTCGTAAGCATAATGAACATGCAGTAGTTGTAACAACACCTATTAATGATTTATCAGATGAAGAATTATTAAAAGCATATGAAGGATTCGATATTAATTTAAATGATTTTGATTTAGATGATGAAGATGAATGTGATGATCCAAATTGTGAGTGTCACCATCATCATGACCATGACCATGAGCATGAACATCATCACCATCACGACCATGATGAAGATGACGATGACGACGATGACGAAGAGTGCGAGTGCCATCACCATGATCATGAGCATGAACATCATCACCACCATCACCATGATCACGATGAAGATGAATGTGATGATCCAAATTGTGAGTGCCACCATCATCACCATGCTGATGAGGTATTTAATTCAATTGGTATTGAAACAGTTAAGAAGTATGATATTAGTGCCTTAAAGGATTTACTTGATAGAATGTCAAAGGGTGAATTTGGTACAATCGTTAGAGCTAAGGGTATTATTCAAGGAACAGATGCAAAATGGTATCAATTCAATTTAACTCCTGAAGAGGTTGAATTTAAGGATAATAAGGCAATACCAATGGGTAAGATTGTTGTTATTGGATCACATATTGATTCTGATTCAATAAAGAAATTATTTTAAGGAATGAGAAAATGAAGGAATTACCAGTATTTTTATTAAATGGTTTTCTAGAAAGTGGAAAAACTACTTTAATAAAAGAAATTGTTGAAAATAATGATCAATACCATGATGGTTCAACTCTAATTATTGTCTGTGAGGAAGGCGAAGTAGAGTATGAAGAGGAATGGTGTAAGAAGAATAACATCACTGTTTTATATGTTGATAATGAGGCTGATTTATCAGTTGATTATTTAGAGAGCATTAATAAAAAATATAAGCCTGAAAGAATTGTATTAGAATATAATAGCTTCTTTGATTTTGATAAGCAAGAATTCCCTGATTATATGGTTATTTATCAACAAATAACATTAATTGATGCTAAAACATTTAATGTTATGTTTAATAACATGAAAAAGATATTCCAACAAATGGTTCAATATAGCTCACTTGTTATATTTAATAGATGTGATGGAATAAAGGAATTAGCTCAATATAGAAGATGGATAAGAGGCTTAACTCAACAAGCTCAAATCGCGTTTGAACAAAAGGATGGTAGCTTATCAACTATGCTTGATGAGGACCTACCTTATGACTTATCTAAGGATAATATCCATTTTGAAGAGGATATCTATCCAATATGGTATGTAGATGTATTTGATAATTATGAAAAATACTTAGGTAAAACATTTAAGTTTAAGGTATTTGTACGTGATGTTGAAAAGGATGGAACTCTTGTTTGTGGACATGATGTTATGACATGCTGTGCTCAGGATGTCCAATTCTTAGGCTATGAGGTTAAAAATGACTGCAATGTTAAGGTAAAGAATAACGCATGTATTTACCTTGAATGTACAGTACAAAGAGAATATTCAAAGCTTGCTCAAGAAGAGGTAGTAATGCTTCATGCAAAGAATATTACTATTCTTCCTGATGAGGAGCCTAAAACATTAACTTTATCATAAAAGAAAGAAGAACTTCAGTTGTGAAGTCCTTCATTTATTATTATTGAATCTGCAGAATTCTTTATGAATATACTAAATATTAATAAGAATCCAAATATTGCAAGTGTAAATATAGGAATTAAATGTAGAAGTGTAAATATATGCTCAATTATTGCATATATTACAAGTCCTATTATTGATATAACAGATAGAAGAATAAATACTATACTTATTATATATAATATTTGACCAATCTTATTAAGCTTAGCCTTTAAGGCTTTAGCTTCATTTTGATAATCGATATTATCAGTATCACTATTTAATTCTTCGATTCTATCAATAATCTTCATTATCTTTTTCTTCCTAGACCTATTTTGTTATAAACCTTGTTAATTTTCTTTCTAGCTAAGTAAGTAGCATAAGATGCACCCTCATCTAATACCTCATCAAGAAGCTTAGAATTGATGATTTCCTTATACTTAGCTTGAATTGGCTCAAGCTCAGCTACAACAGCGTTTGCAACATCCTCTTTAAATGTTGCATAATTAGAGCCTTCATATTTTTTCTCTAAATCCTTAATTGGAGTATTTGTAATACAAGAAAGTATTGTAAGTAGATTTGAAATACCAGGCTTTTTTTCTACATCATATTTAATAGTACCATCAGAATCTGTTACGGCAGATTTTATTTTTTTCTTTGCGACATTTAAGTCATCAAGAAGAAGAATAGAAGCCTTTGGATTAGCATCTGACTTACTCATTTTCTTAGTAGGCTCTTGAAGTGACATAATTTTAGCACCATTATCAGCGATATAAGGCTTTGGTACAACAAATGTTTCACCATGACGTTGATTAAATCTTTCTGCGATATCACGAGTTAATTCTAGATGTTGTTTTTGATCAACTCCAACTGGAACTACATCTGTATCATAAAGAAGAATATCTGCAGCCATCAAAGTAGGATAAGTAAGAAGACCAACAGAAACACCTTGTGTTTGCTTTTCCTTTTTATCCTTAAATTGAGTCATTCTTTCAAGCTCACCGATATATGATGTACATTGTAATACCCAAGCAAGCTCAGCATGCTCCTTAACCTCTGATTGAATAAATATGTGAACCTTTTTAGGATCAAGGCCACATGCTATATATAAAGCAACTAATGACTTAATATTTTTTCTTAATGCTTCCTTATCTTGTGGAA
>JAEEGL015403275.1_pt1 | contig 12472 bp, 17 predicted proteins | sample 9134231 | NCBI WGS metagenome assembly JAEEGL01 (sample SAMN16246548, study PRJNA631951) | gut metagenome | biome: gut microbiome; feature: rumen; material: fiber-attached | host: Bos | place: Iran: Karaj | collected 2018-10
TATTTAAGCGGCTTTGAGCCAATGAGTGTCGAACAGACACCAGGGCACCGATCCGGTACACTAAAAACCGATAGAAAAAAGCTGAAATAAAATAGACGGAATTGCGACAATCACAACTCCGTCTATTTGTCAATTAAAATAACGTGTGAAATTATAAATTATTTATTATAAATTATTAACAATTAAATATTTCATATTAAATAAAAATAGTTTATAATTATTTAATAGGAGGTTTATACTATGATTAGAAAATTTAATTCTCAAAAATCGTTAACTAAGTTTGTGATCATATCACTCTTAATAGTGATCATTTATACAATATGTGAGTTTATAGTATCTACTCTTACTGGAGTATATCATGATGTTTTAACTGGCTTTATATTCGGTCTTTTTGGTACGGAAATAGCTGTGTGCGGCTATATTAAAATATTCAAACTAAAGGAGGATAAATAATGCTTTCAGGTATTGATATCAGTAGACACCAGAGGAGCATGAAGGACGTATCACTGATCAACAATTTTGATTTTGTGATCATGAAGGCTTCTGAAGGAGCTACTTACAGAGACGCTACACTTCAGTATTTTAACTACTGTCTTGATGATAATATGCTCAGAGGCTTTTATCATTTTGCTCGTCCTGATAACGGAAACAGCGCAAAGAGTGAGGCTTCCAATTTTATCGGAGCTATAAGGAGCTATGACTCTAAATATGCTCTTCTTGCTCTCGATCTTGAGGATAAGGCGCTAAATGTTCCTTGTCTTGATCTGTGGGCGCTGGAGTTTGCTAAATATGTTTATAGCGCAACTGGTAAGAAAATTCTTATCTATACTTCTGAAGCTGAAGTTCATAGATTTAAGAAGTGCGCTGAGTTTGGCTGTGGTCTATGGGTTGCTAAGTGGAGCGCTTTTAAGCCGAGTAAAAAGAAAATAGCTCCTTTTGATCTGTGGGCGATTTGGCAAAACAAAAACGATCTTATTTTTTCTGGAGTAAGAGTTGACCATGATTATTTTAATGGCAAGCGTGACCAGTTCTTAAAATATTGTGAGGGAGATAATGAGACAAAGTAGAGCTGTCGTTCCTACAACTGAATATATCCAGTCTCTGTATCAGAGCGGTGATATTGAAGCTCTGAGAGGCTTAAATGAGACTTTAGCCAAGAGATCGAATGAGAGACTCAGACAACTCGAAAAAGCCGATTTTGACACTACAGCGGCTTATAAGAGAGCTACTGATTTTATAAAAGAGTCAGGATTTAGTAAAGCGAACAGATTTAGCCGCTCTAAAAAGATAGAGCTTGATGATCTCTATGATCAGGTAAAACAAGAAGCTAACTTCCTTCGCTGGCAGACTTCTACAGTTACTGGAGAGCTTAAGAGAAGAGAGGAAATATATAAGTCACTTTTTGAACAGAGGATAGATGAAGAGACTGGCAATATAGTCAATCCTCCGCTCGATCTTCCTTCAGGAGTAACCGATATAGACGCTTTTAAAAAGAAGTTTCTTGATTTCCTTGACTCCAAGAGCTGGGAGACTATTAAAAAGCACATATATCAATCTAATATCTTAAATGAAGCTGGAGAAGCTGTAGCTTCAGGAGCTTCTATTGAAGATTTAAAAGACGCTCTCCAGCGATATACAGACGGAGAAGTTAATCCTGAGACTGGAAAGAAAGACGATCTTATTACGATCTGGAGAGACTGGACTTCTATAAAATAATAAAGGTAGCCGCTATATGAGACAGATACACGTCGAGACAACTGAGGGAATTGTACTCGAAAATATTTATACTATAGAGGAGCTTCCTATGCTGGGGAAGCTCCTTTCATGTAAGGATTCTAAAAAGAGAGGTGTTAACTATCTTAATATACCTTGTGCTTTTGATATAGAGACAACAAACATATATAGGAAGGACTCTAAAGGCAATATTTTAAACGAGCCAAGACCATACGCTTTTATGTACCAGTGGCAATTCTGTCTTGATGATTGTGTATGCTTTGGTAGGACTTGGGAAGAGTTTATGTATCTACTAGATCAGCTTGAAAAAAGAATGAATTTAAGCTTATCTAACAGACTTGTAATCTATGTTCATAATCTCCCTTTTGAATGGGCTTTTATGAGAATGTTCCTTAATTATTCTGAAGGATTTTTTCGAGAAGAGAGAAAACCTTTAAAGATAGTTACTAAGGAAGGGATAGAGTTTAGATGTTCCTACGCTCTCTCAAATATGAGTCTTAATAAATTCTGTGAGAATGAGACTGGAGTATCACATTATAAGCTTATTGATACTTATGATTATAAGAAGATAAGAACACCTAAGACTCCTCTAACAGAAGAGGAAGAGGCATACTGTTATAACGACGTTAGAGGCTTATGTGAGTGCATAAGATCAAGATTAAAGCATGATACTATCACAACTCTTCCAATGACTTCTACTGGCTATGTAAGAAGAGATATGAGAGCTTCTGTAAAGGGCGATAAGAAATATAGACAGCTCTTCAGGAATAACGCTCTTGACGCTGATCTTTACACTCTATGTCGTGACGCTTTCAGAGGAGGCGATACTCACGCAAATATTGACTACTCTAACCAGCTTATGACAGATATAACATCTAAGGACGAAAACAGCGCTTATCCAGCCGCTATGATGATGGACTTATATCCTCAGACAGCCTTCTTTAAAATAGAGCCTTCTACCTTCACAAATGGATATACTGAAGGCTACGCTCTCCTTATGGAAGTGAGGTTTGTTAATATCAGATATAAAAGGAAGGGAAGCTGTGGAATACCTTATATACCTCTATCCAAGTGTAGAAAATACTCTGTGGAAAAAGTTGTGGATAATGGACGCATAACTTTTGCGGAGCTGATAGAGTGCGTCCTGACTGATATCGACTACAATATCATAATTTCTGAATACACGTTTGACGATATCTTTATAAAAGATATTTACGCTTCAGTCTATGCTCCTTTATCTGACAAGATAAAAAATATCGTAATGGAATATTACAGAGGAAAGACGCTTCTTAAGGGAGATTCTTCTAAGATATATGAGTATAACAAAAAGAAAAACTCCTTAAATTCTACTTTCGGCTGCATGGTTATGAGGATAGATCAGACGGAAGTAAGTTATAATCCTGATACTCATGAGTATGAGATAAAAGAGCCGCCTCTGGAGGAAACTCTTGCTAAATTTTATAAGAGCCGAAACAACTTCTTAAGCTATCAGCATGGAGTATGGATAACCGCAAATGCCAGATACAGACTAAGGCGAATGCTCTGGGAGGTAGGGGAGGACGTAGTTTATTGCGATACGGACTCTATTAAATACAGAGGAGATCATGAGGATATCTTTAAAAAGAGAAATGAAGAGATCATTAAAGAAGCTGAAAAAGCTGGAGCTTACGCTGAGACACTGGACGGAAAAATAAAATACCTAGGCTATTGGGACGACGACGGATTTTATCCAGAGTTTAAAACGCTTGGAGCTAAGAAGTATGTATATAAAGAATATGATAAGGACGAAGGAGACTACATTATAAAATCTACTATCGCTGGAGTATCTAAGAAGGCTGGTAAGAAATATTTTGAGTCTGTAGGTGTAGATGGCTTTAAGATCGGAGAGACTATTAAAGATTCAGGACACTTAACAGCCTATTATAATGACGATCAGATACATGAGATCACTATTAACGGAGATACTTTCACAACAGCCTCTAACGTAGCTCTTATTGACGGAAATTATACCATAGGAGTAACGAATGAATACTTAGACTTACTCGAAAAAGCGCTTGCAAAACAAGAAGATATGGATTATATTTAATATGAAATATTTAATATTAAATAATTTAATGGAGGTAGCCAATGATAAGAGTAATAGGACTTAGTAAAGATGTTTATGAGAGTGTTCTGGAGCATAACAGAGTTATCGTGAGAAATTGTGACGATAAGAGCAATATGATCGAGTTTATACCTCAGTGCGCTTTAGACTTCCAGAACGGAATGATCACTATAGAATGTTCTGATAACTGTGTGACTTTTCTTTGCTGTGACTTCTGGAGGATAGAAATAGAATGACTCTAAAAAAGCTTGCTTATATAATACTCATGATATGGACTATATTAGTCCTTATCATGGTATTTAAACTATATTAAGGAGGGAGATATGGTACATATCATACTTGATCAGAAGAATAACAAAGGACTCATAAACATTACTGGAGATAAAGAAGAAGTTAGAACTGATTTTGCTAACTTTTTTGAAAAGCTTTATGAAGCCGCTCCTGATATGTTCTTAGAGCTTTTAGATATTCTGAATGTATTCACAATTCATTTACAAGAAGAGGAGTTAAAAAAGAATGATAAGAACAATTCTAGTAACTAAAGTAGAGAACAAGATAACTAAGGAGCGTAAAGAGATTTATGGACGCTATGACGCTGTTAAGCTCCAGAAGGAAGGCTATAAGATAATCGACACTCTTAAGCGTAAATATACTATGAGCGATACAGATTTCGCTCTTCATGCGAAGGTGGCGGAATGAAGAATAATGACTATATAGACATAGAAAATACTAAAGAAGAACAGATATTTATTGAAAGACTTTTAGAAATCGCTCGGGCATGCAATGAACATAGGTCGGATAGCTGTGTTTATGAGATCAATACTCGTATAGGAAAAGTAGAAGTAAAAATGGAATTTTCCTATGAAATTAAAGAATAGGTAACTACTCCTTTTGGAGATTACAATTTATCACACAATAAAACAAATTTTAGGAGGTAGCAAAATGAGTTTTGCAAACAGACACAACAAAGGCGGAGTAGACTGGAAGATAGGAGATTTAAAGACAGATTCTTTCCAGTTCTGGAAGAGAGAGGAGTGCTATAAGGAAGCTCCTGATAAGACTTATAAGCTCAGAGGTATCTATATTAACAAGAAGGGAAAATTTGGAGATCACCCAGTAGCTATCCTTGATGATAGATTTATGGATTTTCCTGACTATATGACAAATGAAGTTAATAATATCCTTGCTTCAGAAGAGGATATCGCTGATATCATAGCTGGTAAAGTAGGCTTCACTCTTGAGCCATATACCGATAAGAATTTTGGTCGTGAGTGTGTCGGTGTCAGATGGGTTGATCTGGAGGCATAATATGAAATTTTTTGATATCAGAGATTATTTAAACGATCTTAAGCCGATATCAATTATCATAGGTGGGAGAGGAATAGGGAAAACCTATTCCGCTCTCTCTTTTTTAATTGAAAATAAAAAGAGATTTCTATACATGAGGAACACAAGACAACAGATATCAGAGTGTTGCTCTGATTTTGGAAATCCTTTTAAAAGGCTTAACAAAGATAAAGGCTGGGATATACAGCTATCTACTGAAAAAGATCATGTGAACATAGTAGACGGAAATGGGGATATCATAGGCTATGCTTCCCCTTTATCAGTTTTTGAGAATCTAAGGGGAGCTGATCTGTCAGATGTTGACTACGTTATATTTGATGAATTTATCGAAAATAGGAAGCTTTTATTTGATCAGTTTAAAGCTTTTGTAAACATGAGAGAGACTGTAGGACGTAACAGAGAGCTTTTAGGAGAAGAGCCGCTTTATACAATACTATTATCAAATGCTCAGAGCTTAAACTCTCCTATACTTGCTGGCTATGATCTTATTCCAGATATCGAAGGAATGATAAAAGGTAGTCAAAAGAAGCTTAAAAGAGCTGATACACTCGTTTTGCTTCCTGAATCGGAAGTCTCAGAGCTTAAAAAGAACACGTCAACTTACAGAGGTATTCAGGGTACTCGAATTTATAAAGAGAACATAGAAAACAAGTTTGCTAATGATTCATTCTATGGCATAAAAAAGAGAAATATCAGGGAATATAAGCCGCTCTGTAAGATAGACGATCTCTATTTATATCATCATAAATCAAATCATAAGAATTATGTTTGTACTATTCAGGCTGTAAATATTCCAGAGTACAACTCTAAGGATAATGCGCTGGCTTTTTATCAGTCTTTCGGTCGCTACCTTCCTTCAGAATATGCTACTGGAAATCTTGAGTTTTCAGACTTTACGACTAAAGCTAAATTTATGAAAATAATTGAATAAAAACAAACGATATTTTATAATATGTTTGGAGCTGGAAGCTATGACAGCAAGCCAAGGAGTGAAATCCGCTGTCGGTTGGCTACCTCTTCCAGCTCCGCCCCTCAGGAGGATAATATGAAATTTGAAGAGTTTAACAATTTATCAGAGGAAGAGAAGAAGGCTTACTTTGATACTATAGAAGAAAATGATAAGAAGATGTCTGAACAGTCGGCAGAGATCACGTCACTTAAAAAGGAACTGGAAGAAAATAGGCTGACTATTGAAGAAGGTAAGAAGGACTTGGCGGCTACCAAGGAACTTAATTATACTCTGGCAAGAAAGATAAACTTACAAAAAGACCAGAAGTCTTTTGAAGAGACTCTTCATGAGGCTTTTGGAAAAGGAGGAAAAAATGACAACTGAACAGATTTACACACTAGTTAATGAAGTCAATTCTGAAGCTTTTGGTCAGAATGCACTCTCTGTTGTAGATACTTCCTCTCTGATCAGCTTGGGAAATACTGTTCTTAGTTCATCAACTAACACAGAAGCTTTCCTTAACACGCTCGCTCAGAGAATCGGAAGGACTATTTTAAGATTCAGGGAGTACAGAAATAAGCTGGGAGATATGGTACTTAATGATTTTGAGTATGGAGCTATCCTTCAGAAGATCAAAGTCGTTATGCCTCAGGCTGAGGAGGATCAGATGTATGATCTTGTAGATGGAAGCGCTATTGATCATTATGTAGTAGCTAAGCCTCAGGTAGATCAGAAGCTTTTCGTTACAAGGACTCCGTACCAGTTCCATATCACAATCCAGAGAGAGACACTTAAAGAAGCTTTTCTTTCAGAGTCTGCTATGGGTTCATTTATCGGAATTATCTTTGGAGAAGTAAGGAACGCTCTGGAAGTATCTCTTGAAAATCTTTCAAGAGTCACACTCGCTACAGCTATTGCTGAAGCGGCTGGAACAGCTCGTCAGATTGATCTCGTATCTGAGTATAATTCTCTTTACAATCCTTCTCCAGCTCTTGACGAAGATACAGCTCAGAACAATCCTGACTTTATGAGATATGCAATGAGTCGTATCAATTCTGTAGTAGACGCTATGCAGGATATGAGCGTACTCTTTAATGACGGAAGTTTTGAGACTTTCACTCCTAAGGAAGATATGAGAGTTAAGATGATCTCAAGCTTTAAGAGAAGACTTGAGACTGTTGTAGAATATGCCGCTTTCCATGATCGGTTTGTACGTCCTGACATTGACGTATCTACTGTTAATTACTGGCAAGCCGCTCAGTCTCCTACATATGTTAATATCACACGTCCTTCAGACGGAGAGACTGTTTCTCGTGGTAATGTAGTTTGCCTTATACATGATCGTGACGCTATGGGAGTTTATAAGATCGACGAAGATGTTCTTACAACTCCAGTGAATGCGGCTGGGGCATACTATAACACGTTCTGGCACGAAAAACAGCTCAGATTTTTAGATAAGTCTGAAAATTTCGTGATGTTCACTCTCAACTAAATAGGAGGTTAATATGGCTACACTGACTTATTACAGCTTCTCAAAGAAGCATAAGTCTACCAAACAGCCAGCCTCAGGAAGTGATATATCAGTGAATCTTAAAGATGGGGTTAGCTTAACTAATCCCATCTTTTTGCTAAATTGGAGCGGTTTTCCTTCTTTTAATTATGTAGGATTTGAAGGACGTTACTATTTTGTAACTGATATAAGACAGATCAGAAATGATCTTTTTGAGGTTGAATGTGAAGAGGACTATTTAGCTTCTTGGAAATCTGATATAGGCGCTTTAACAGCTATGATACTTTATGCTTCAGGTGGAAGCGTTAATATTATTGACAGCCGCATACCAGTATCAGCTCCTGTTCATGTATCTAATTCAAATGCTTCCATATCTGGTATTACAATAACAGACGGAAATCAGGGAACTATAGTTCTTTCAATAACTGGTACTGGCTCTTTTGGAAACTATGTAATGCAAGCTTCTAATAGGATATTTGAGCTTATGCGAGATATGGATAACTGGGTACAGTTTATGATAACTGATCCTATAACTGGCTTCCAACAGCTTTGCGGTTCTGGTCAGGCTCCTGACAATCTTAAGGGAGCTATAGCGCTTCCTTTTATAGCTTCCTCCATGACTTCAGGCGCTTTAGAAGATTTATATCTTGGTAATTATCCATGTGTTGACAGTAACGATCACCCTATAAAGGGCTACAGAGTAACAGACCCTTTAGCTGTAGGAACGTGCACAGTTAATATTCCTTGGAGATATACAGACTGGAGAAGGCACTCTCCATATACAAGTATTTATCTGTACCTTCCGCTTGTAGGCGAGCAGATGTTATCCGCTGACGATCTTATAAATGACAGCGCTTTAAATATCGTCTACTCTATCAATATCACTTCTGGAGATGTATCTGTCGAAGTAAGAGGAGCTTCCTCTAATAGAATTGTATGTATAGCAAGCTCTAATTGTGCTATGGCTACACCTTACGGAAGCGCTAATATAAGCGCTGGAAAAGTAGCTCAGTCTATAGCTACTGGAGCGGCTGGAGTTTTAGCGGCTGCTCTTGCTCCTACAACTGGAGGAGCTACAGCGGCTTTATTTGGAGGACTTACAGCTTCAGCTTCACAAATGCTCAGTGCTTCTCATGGAGAGACTAAGGGAGGCGGAGGACTTGGAGGCGGAGCTTCTCATGGTCTTACTAAAGTAGTTATATGCTCAACTGTATCAAAAGACTTAACAGACTCTCAGGCTAATCTTGACGCTGTTATCGGTAAGCCAGTAATGCAGAAGGCTACTATAGGAAGCTACTCTGGATTTATTCAGACTGAAGGCGCTCAGATCGAAGGACTTATGAACAACAGAGAAAGAGAAGTTATAAACTCTCTCTTAGACGGAGGATTTTATTATGAATAGTAGAGATATACCCTTCAGGGATTTGATAGGTAATTTTTTCGCTCAAAAACCTAAAGAAGTAGACGGAGTTGCTAATACTTCAGCCGCATATTATAGAGAGAAATTGTTAAGGCTTATAATTCAGCGCTTTAAGTGGTCAAATTTCCCTTCTAATTGGGAATATGATTATTTTATCGAGCACTTATTTTTAGACGGGATTATAGGCGTCACAGACACTTCTATGGGTGTCCTAGCTCTTAAGTGTGGCTTAACTGGTATAGGTGTATTTGAACAGCCGACAGAGATGATCTTTGCTAATCCAGTTCTTGGAAATTTTAGAAGGACTATAGGAAATGACGGAGAGTATATTAAACTTCAGTATAACTATCATGGAGTAGGCTGGATAATAAACAGATATGCTACGCTCCTTGCTATGTGCGATTCTGGCATAGCTGTAAATCTTCTTAATACTAAAATGACTTATGTTTTCGGAGCTACAGATAAGACTCAGGCTGAGACTTTTAAAGCTCTCTATGATGATATCACTATGGGTAAGCCAGCGGTCTTCACTTCCAAGGCTACAAGCGGAATGATCAAAGAGCAAATGTTTACAATGCCAGCAAAAGAGAATTTTATAGCTGATGATGTTCAGCTATTAAAGCGCAAGATCGTTAACGAGTTTTTAACTGATATCGGAATTAATAACACTAATCTCGATAAGAGAGAGCGTCTTACTGATGATGAAGTTAACGCTAATAATGATGAAGTTCTTGCTAATATTTCGCACTGGTACGATAATATTATTGACGGAATAACGAGAGTCAATAATATGTTTTCTCTTGATCTTGGCTGTACTATTAGAAAATATGGAGAGGAGGCTACTAATGAATCTTCAGAACTTAGTTGATTATTGTCAGTGGCAAGGTATAGATATATTTGAAAATTGCACTGTACCAGCTCCTCTTGATATTGAAATGGTCAAAAATGAGATCATGAAAAAATGCGGCTTGCTCCGTCCAGTCTATGGCGAGCCTGAAGTATTTAAAGCACTGACTAAAATGTGGTTTGATTCTAACCAGTGGAATTTTGATCATCTTGTGAAGATTATAAACGCTGACTATTCCCCTATAGAAAATGTTTACGAGTCTGATCATTATACTACACAGCACTCAGGAACAGATAAGAGAGCCTATTCAGGTCAGGACTCCTTCCAACATGGAGAAAAACATACTCTATCTGGTACTGATACTGTAACTGATGGAAGCGCTACAACTCACGAAGTATCAGCTTTTAATTCTTCAGGTTATCAGCCTTCTTCTAAAGATTCTAATTCAGGAGATATTGATACTAAATATGGAAAGACTGACACCGCTTCAGGTACTGATATAACTGGATTTGGTAAAAAAGACGATTTTACACATGGTCATTTAGAGACTTATGATCGTCTCCGTCATGGTAATATTGGAGTTACCACGAATGACCAGCTTATACTTGAGGAGCTTTCAATGCTGGAGAAGTTCAATCCTTATGACTGGATAGCCGCCAAGTTTGAACGAGAGAACTTCTTACAAATATATTAAAGAAGGGAGGTATATATGAGCTTTTTTGAATTTCCACATACAAGGACTTATGACTCTGATCTTGGCTGGCTTATAAAGAGCATGGAAGAGTTACTTGATGAGTATAACGCTCTCATGGCTTGGAAAAATCAGCATGATATTGATTACAGAGCGCTTGTAACAAGAGTTACAGCACTTGAAAGAAATATCGCTAGTTTTGAGGCTGAAATAGAGAGAAGGTTCTCTGATCTGGAAACAGATTTCGATAACAGATTTAATACTCTTGAAATTCAGCTTACAAATAAGATCAATCTTATGCTCGCTGAAGCTATCGCTGAGATTCAGAGACAAATAGGCGATATGAGACAGCAGATGTCTAATCTGTCTTCTGAACTTACAAGACAGAGACTATATCTGGAAGGAAGGATTAAAGCTACTGAAGATTATTGCACTCTCTACACTGATGATAAGATTCAGGCGCTTATAAATTCTCTTCCTGAAATCCTGACAGTAGTAGTATTTAATCCAGTACGAGGAAGAGTAACTTCTATTCAGGAAGCCATTAATGATATCTATGATCTTGGAAGAGTCGAAGGACTGACAGCTCTTGAATATGATTCTTTACAGCTCACAGCGGCTGAATATGACGCTTTAGAGCTTACAGCTTTTGAGTATGACAGATACGCTAAGACTCTTCTTGAAAAAGCTGGATATATCAAAAATCCTTATCATTATATGGTATCTCCTTTTACTGGAGAAATTGTAACACTTCAAACTGTTATCACTGATCTTGCCACACTTCATAAGCTATTTGCTCTCACAGCTTCTGAGTATGATCTAAAAGAGCTTACAGCTTCAGATTATGACGCTTTAGAGCTTTCAGCTTATGATTATGACTGGCATGGTAATGAGCTTATAGCTTAAAGGAGGATAATATGGGTTCTACTAATTTAACACCTAATTATGAATTGTCTCAGTTTATCGGAACTGATAAGCCAGCTTGGCTTCAGGACTATAACGGAGATATGCTCAAGATCGACACTGGCATAGCTGGCGCTAAGACAGCCGCTGACAATGCTCAGAGTGCCGCTGATGGCGCTCAGGGAGACGCTACAACAGCTCTTAATGATATCGCCAATATCAACACAGAGCTTGGAACAATTGAGAACACACTCTCAACAGCAACTGGAAATATCAACACTATCAACTCTCTTATCGGTAATGGTACACCAACCACTACAGATCAGACTATCATTGGAGCTATCAATGAGATCAATGCTAATCTTTCAGATGTTGAAAATAAGATTGATGATACTTATGTAACTAATAATTCAAATACAATTTTCGCATCAGTAGCATTTGATGGCGTCAAGACCAGAGCTCAGGTATTAGAGGAACTTAGAAGCAATTTTCTTACATATCTATCTACTCTAAGTATTAATAAAAAAGTAAAAATATCAACTATTAAATGTGGGTCTTGGGTTACTCCTGTTTTTGATACATTCTATGATCATGACACATCTGGAAGTGTTCAACTTGAAGGTAGCGCTTTAGGATTTTCACCGTCAGGACATAACCAGCTCACATCTTTATCAATACCAGCAAACTCTTCTGACATTTTGTTTAAAGTAGCTGAAATTAGCACGGGTGGAACTGCTGTAACAGATAAAACATCTGAAGTTGCTACAAGTGGCTACGCTACTATTGAAGGTATTGTATACGAAAAAATTTAATAAATTACAGTCGATATTTTAATTGACAAATAGACGGAGTTGTGATTGTCGCAATTCCGTCTATTTTATTTCAGCTTTTTTCTATCGGTTTTTAGTGTACCGGATCGGTGCCCTGGTGTCTGTTCGACACTCATTGGCTCAAAGCCGCTTAAATA
>JAEEGL015973559.1_pt1 | contig 12472 bp, 11 predicted proteins | sample 9134231 | NCBI WGS metagenome assembly JAEEGL01 (sample SAMN16246548, study PRJNA631951) | gut metagenome | biome: gut microbiome; feature: rumen; material: fiber-attached | host: Bos | place: Iran: Karaj | collected 2018-10
ATGAAGGCCGCCTTTGCCGATCTGGAAAAGGCAAAGCTGGACGGCACCAAGACCGTGTATTTTGAAGTCTCCCCGCTGCAATGGGGCCTCTGGACTGCCGGCAAGGGCACCTTCATGAACGAGATTGCGGAGATGATCGGCCTGAAGAACTGCTTTGACGACGTGGAGGGCTGGGCCGCCATTTCCGAGGAGCAGGTGCTTGAGCGCAACCCGGATTACATCGTCACCATCACGATGTACTACGGAGAGGGCCCGACGCCCGAGGAGGAGATCCTCGGCCGCGACGGCTGGCAGGACGTGACCGCCGTGCAGAACGAGGCGATCCTGAACCTTGTGAACAACGAGCTCTCCCGCCCGGTCCCGAGACTGGTCGACGGCGCGAAGATGCTCTATGACTTTGTCACAAGCGGCGCTGCCGAAAAAGCCGCCTGAATGAACGGACAGGGCAGGGGGATCGCTCCCCCTGCCCGTTCGGGTATCTGCAGCGCAGAGAAAAGGCGACGGAGACCGCCGCTTTTTCTTTGCGTTTCAAACGGACTGACAGTTGACGGGGAGGTGAGCAGCATGCGAAAAACGGCGAAGACGGAGCATTTCCGCCTTTGGGAATACGTCATCTTCTCCGCGGCGCTTCTGGCGGTGTTCTGCCTGTGTGTTTGCGTGGGCAGCGTGAACATCCCGCTGAAGCAGACGCTGCTCGTCATCCGCAACGCGATCGCCGGCAACGAGCAGCCGGCAGGCTTCGCTTCTTCGATCATTCTTCGATCCCGCCTTCCGCGCGTACTCTCCGTCGCGCTCGTCGGCGCGTCCCTGTCCGTGGCCGGCGCCGCCATGCAGGGCCTGCTGAAAAACCCGCTCGCGGACGGCTCGACGCTGGGCGTTTCCTCCGGCGCGGCGCTCGGCGCCGTGATCGCGATCGCCTTCGGCGTCACCTTCCCGGCGCTGCCCTTTGCCGGAACGATGGTCATGGCGATCCTGTTCGCGTTCCTCTCGCTGATGATCATCCTGGGTCTGGCCTACAAGCTTGACTATTCGCTGTCAACGAACACGATCATCCTCATCGGCGTGATCTACTCCATGTTCGTCTCCAGCGCCATGAGCGTCGTCATCACATTTTCCGGCGAGAAAGTGCAGCACATCACCTTCTGGACGATGGGGAGCCTGTCGGGCAGCAGCTATCAGAACGCGGAGGTGCTCGGAGGCGTACTGCTCGTCTGCGGCGCGATCCTGCTTCTGCACGCGCGGGAGCTCAACGCGTTTGCGGTGGGAGAGGAGAACGCCCGTCACATCGGCGTCAACACGCGCCGCACGAAACTGGCCGTCCTGATCACTGTCTCCGCCCTGATCGGCGTCTGCGTGTCCATCGGCGGCACGATCAGCTTTGTCGGCCTCGTCACGCCGCACATGGTGCGCATGCTCGTCGGCCCGAACCACAAGCGGCTGCTGCCGGCCTCGCTGTTCGGCGGCGCGGTGTTCCTGATGCTGGCCGACCTCGTCGCGCGCATCCTGCTCAACCCGCGCGAGCTGCCGATCGGCGTCGTGACGAGCCTTGTCGGCGCGGTCGTGTTCGTCGTGATCTTCTACAACACGCGGAGAGGTGGCTGACATGCTGGAAGTAAAGGACCTTTCCATCCGATACGGCGACCTGCGCGTCGTGGACGGCCTGAGCTTCTCCGTCTCCGAGGGCCAGTGGCTGATGATCGTCGGCCCGAACGGCGCGGGCAAATCCACCGTCATCAACGCGATCACGCAGGGCGTCGCGTACACGGGGGAAGCGCTGCTGGACGGTGAGAACCTGAAAACCATGAAAGCCTCGGAGCGTGCGAGGAGGCTCGGCGTGCTGACGCAGTCGCACTACGTAAGCTACTCCTTTACTGTGGAGGAGGTCGTGCGACTCGGGCGCTACGCGCACACGGCGCGTCTGCTCGGAAAAAGAGACAAGCGGTCTGACGACGCCGCCGTGGAGGAGGCGCTCGCGTACACGGGCATGACGGCGCAGCGCCGGCAGTCCGTGCTGACGCTCTCCGGCGGCGAGCTGCAGCGCACGTTTCTGGCGCAGGTCTTCGCGCAGAAGCCGAAGCTGCTGCTGCTCGACGAGCCGACGAACCATCTGGATCTCGTCTATCAGAAGCAGGTGTTTTCCCTGATCTCCGAATGGCTGAAGGAACCGGGGCGCGCGGTCGTCTCGGTCGTGCACGATCTTTCACTGGCGAAGGCCTACGGCACGCACGCCGTACTGCTCAACCGGGGAAAGCGGGTGGCGTACGGCCCGGCGGCGGAGGTCCTGTCGCCGAAAAACCTGGATCCGGTCTACGATATGGACGTGGCCGGATGGATGCGCGGGCTGCTCGCGCTCTGGGAGGAAGAATAATGATCGACATTCCGATGATCCGCTTCGCGGATCTGAACAAACAGATCGCCGCGCCGGATACGGCGGCCGCGGCGGCGTCCAAGGCGCACTGGGATTCCATTGCCAAGCCGCTGCGCGGGCTCGGCGATTTTGAGGAGACCGTCACGCGCATCGCCGCGCTGACGGGCAGCGAGGACGTCCGCATCGACAAGCGCGTCGTTCTCGTGTTCTGCGCGGACAACGGCGTTGTCGCGGAGGGCGTCACCCAGACGGATGCCTCTGTCACCGCGACGATGGCGGGGGAGATCGCGAAGCACCGCTCCTCCGTCTGCCGCATGGCCGCGGCAGCAAAGGCGGACGTCGTCCCCATCGACATCGGCATCCTGCATCGGGTGCCGGAGGTGCGGGACTGCCATATCGCAGACGGAACAGGAAATATCGCCGTCGGGCCGGCAATGACGAAGGAACAGGCCTACATGGCGATCCTGACGGGCATCGATCTGGTGCGCGAGTGCAGCGCCATGGGCTACCGTCTGATCGCGACGGGGGAGATGGGCATCGGCAATACGACGACCTCGAGCGCCGTCGCCTCCGTTCTGCTCGATCTGCCGATCGAGACGGTCACGGGGCGCGGCGCCGGCCTCTCGGACGAGGGCCTGCGGCGAAAGATCAGCGCGATCCGCCGCGCCATAGAGGTCAACAGGCCGGATCCGTCCGACGCGCTGGACGTTCTGATGAAGCTCGGCGGCTTCGATATCGCGGGAATGACGGGCGTGTTCCTCGGCGGCGCGCTATGCGGCGTGCCCGTGCTGATCGACGGCCTGATCAGCTCCGTCGCCGCGCTGATCGCGGCCCGGCTCTGTCCGGCCTCGCGCAGCGCCATGATCGCCAGCCACTGCAGCGCGGAGCCCGCGGCGCAGAAGATCCTCGGGGAGCTCGGACTCAAGGCGGTGCTGAACGCCGGCCTGAAGCTCGGAGAGGGGACGGGCGCTGTCTGCATGATGCCGCTGCTCGATCTCGCGCTTGCCGTCTATCACGACAGCGCCTCCTTCAACGACACGGGCGTAGAACAGTACGTACCGCAGGAGAACCGATAGCATGATGATCCTTCTGACCGGCGGCTCCGGCTGCGGAAAGAGCAGCTATGCGGAGAAGCTCTGCATGAACAGACCGGCGCCGCGGTATTATATCGCGGCTATGAAGCCCTACGGACCGGGCGGCGCGGAGAAGGTCGCCCGCCACCGGAAAATGCGCGCGGGAAAGGGCTTTGAGACCTTCGAGCGCTATACCGATCTCGCGGGACTTCGGCTGCCCGCGCGCGGCACGGCGCTGCTCGAGTGCGTCTGCAACCTGACCGCCAACGAGATGTTCGACGAAGCCGGAAACCGCACGGACCCCTACTCGCGCGTCCTCGCGGGCGTGGAGGCGCTGCGCGCGCAGTGCGACACGCTCGTAGTCGTCACCAACGACGTCGGCAGCGACGGGGAGGACTACGGCGAGGATACGCTCGCGTACATGGAGGCGATCGGCAGGATCAACGCGGCGATCGCCGCGCAGGCGGACGCCGTCTGCGAGCTGGTCTGCGGCATCCCGCTTCCGCTGAAGGGAGAGCTGCCCTATTAAATCCGTTCTTTCTTCCATCGTTATGACTTTTACGATGTTCTCCGTCGTCCCCATGCCGCAGATCGAGTGGAAAAAGGAGAACATGCGCTATATGCTCTGCGCGCTGCCGCTCGTGGGCGTGGTGATCGGCGCCTGCCTTTGTCTGTGGGCGTGGATCGCCCAAAAGCTGCGGCTGGGCGTATTCCTGTATGCCGTCGGGCTCACGCTGCTGCCGGTGATCCTCTCCGGAGGCATCCATCTGGACGGCTTTATGGATACGGCCGACGCGCTTTCCAGCCACGCGCCGCCGGAGAAAAAGCGCGAGATCCTGAAGGATTCGCACACGGGCGCCTTTGCGGTGCTCTATGCCGCGGCGTACTTTCTGCTGTATGCGGGGCTCTGCGCGGAGACGGAGATGACGATCCGCGCCGCCCTGACGCTCGGACTGACGCACGTTTTCGCGCGCGCGGCAGGCGGGCTCGCGTCCACCGCCTTCCCGGGCAGCGGCGCGCAGGGGCTGCTCTCCACCTTCCGCGACGCGGCGGCAAAGAGAGCAAGCGCCGTGCTGATCGTCTGGCTCGCGCTCTGCGGCGCGGCGCTGATCCTGCTCGCGCCGGTCGGCGGCAGCGCCGCCGTTGTGCTGGCGCTTCTGTGCCTTGTGTATCTGTATTTCATGTCCCGCAGGGAGTTCGGCGGCATGTCCGGCGATCTCGCGGGCTTTTGCATCACGCTTGCGGAGCTGCTGATGCTCCTGAGCTTTGTTATTGCGGAAAGGGTGGCGGCCATATGATCCTGATCGTCGGAGGAGAGGGCGCAGGAAAGCGCAGCTTTGCCGAAAGTCTGGGCTATCCGCGCTCGGAAATGGCGGACGGCGTGCTGGACGACAGCCGGGCCGTATTCCACGTGGAGCGCATGGTCGCGGAGCGTTTGGAAGAAGCGCCTGCGCTGCTCGAGCCGCTCTGCAAAAAAGAAGTCGTGATCTGCTGCGAGGTCGGCAGCGGCATCATCCCCGCCGAGTACGAGCAGAGACGCATCCGCGAGGCGACAGGGCGGCTGTGCGTGCAGCTTGCGCAGCGCGCGGATACCGTCGTGCGCATGGTCTGCGGCATCCCGACCGTGATCAAGGGAGAACTGGAATGAGGATTTATCTGATCCGCCACGGCATGACGCCGGGCAACGCCCTGCGCCGCTATATCGGAAAGACCGACGATCCGCTGAGCGAGGAGGGCGTTCGTCTCGCCAAAGCGTCGGGGGGCAGCGAAAAGCTGCAAAGCGTCTACGTCACGCCCCTGCGCCGTACACGGCAGACGGCGGAGATCCTCTTTCCGAACGCAGAGCAGATCGTGGTCGACGGCCTGCGCGAGATGGATTTCGGCGTCTTCGAAAACCGGAGCGCGGACGAGATGGAAAACGACGCCGTCTATCGCGCCTGGGTGAAGGCGGACTGCGTTCCGCCATGCCCGGAGGGGGAGTCGCTGGAGGGCTTCGCCGTACGCGTATGCGAGGCATTCGAGTCGCTGATCCTCTCCCTGAGAGAACAGGGCGCGGAGGCGGCGGCCTTCGTCGTACACGGCGGCACGGTCATGTCCGTCCTGCAAAAGTACGCGCGCCCCGAAATGAGCTTTTTTGACTGCATGATGAAGAACTGCGAGTGCCGCGTCTGCACGCTCTCGCCGGGAGTGGACGGCCTGCCGTTCACGCTGACCGACGTGACTCGTCTGGAGAAGATCGAGCTATGATCCATCTTCTTGCTTTCGTGATCGGCTTTGCGGCTGATCTGGTCTTCGGCGATCCTCTGGGCGCCTTTCATATCGTCGTGTGGATCGGAAAGCTGATCTCCGCGCTGGAGAAGGGACTTCGCAGGCTGCTGCCGAAAACGCCGCGCGGAGAAACGGCGGGCGGCGCGATTACCGTGGCGATCGTCTGCCTCGTGTCCCTCGGCGTGAGCTGGGGGCTGCTCCGTGTATGCGGCCTCGTGCATCCCGCGCTCCGGCTGCTTGTCGAGAGTTTCCTTTGCTGGCAGTGCCTGGCTGCGACCTCGCTGCGCAAGGAGAGCATGCTCGTCTACCGGCCCGCTGCCGCGGGCGACACGGAGGGCGCGCGAACCGCCGTCGGGCGGATCGTCGGCCGGGACACGGAGCATTTGTCCCTGACCGCAGCCGTTCGCGCCTGCGTGGAGACGATCGCGGAGAACACCTCCGACGGGGAGATCGCGCCGCTGCTTTATCTGGCGATCGGCGCGCCCTTCGGCGTGCTCTACAAGGCGATTAACACGATGGACAGCATGCTCGGCTACAGGAACGACCGCTATCTGTATTTCGGCAGGGTCGCGGCGCGGCTGGACGACGTCGCCAACTTTATCCCCGCGCGCCTGACCGCGCTGGTCATGACGCTGGCCGCGTTTCTGACGGGACTGGACGGAAAGAACGCATGGCGCATCTTCAGGCGCGACCGCTACAACCATCTGAGCCCGAATTCCGCGCAGAGCGAATCCGTCTGTGCAGGCGCGCTACACGTGCAGATGGGCGGGCCGTCCTATTATTTCGGGAAGCTGAAGGAAAAGCCGACGATCGGCGACGCGGACCGGGAGATCGAGCCGGAGGACATCCGGCGCGCGAACCGCCTGATGCTCGCAGCGAGCTGCATATTCTTCCTGATCTGCCTGCTCGCGATCGGCGCGGTCGCGCTGTTCGCGTAAACACAGAGCGGAGGGACATATGAAGACGCAGATCAACATGACCACAAGCTTTACGGATATGGACCGCTTTCCGGACCGCGCCGCGTTTTTGGATCTGATCGAGGGCTTTGACGGCGTGGAGCTGATGTGCTACGAGCCGGACGAACGGCAGATCATCCCGAAGGAACGCGTGATCGGCCTCCATATGGTATGCCCGCCGTGGTGGGTTGACTTCTGGAACGGGGATCTGGAGACCTGCCGCCGCGTGATGGATTCGGACGAAAACATCGCCGCGGCCTTCGGCGGGATGGAGCCGGAGGCGCTGCTGGCGCACTATCGCCGCGATCTGGAGAATGCGCGGGAATACGGCGCGGAATACCTCGTGTTCCACGTCTCGGATTCCGACGCGGAGGAGACCATCACGAATCGCTACCGGCACACGGATGCCGAGGTGATCGACGCCGCCTGTTCGCTTCTCAACGCGCTGCTGCCGGCAGACGGCAGCGGCCCCGCGCTGCTGCTGGAAAACCTCTGGGAGCCGGGCCTGCGCTTCACGGATCCGGAGATGACCGCGCGGCTGCTCGACGGCGTGCGGTATCCGAACAAGGGGATCATGCTCGACACGGGGCATCTGATGCACACGAACCCGAAGCTGCGCACGCAAAAGGAGTATCTCGCCTATATCCACGAAATGCTGGACTTGCATGGCAGCCTTTGCGGCGCGATACGGGGCGTGCATCTGAACCAGTCCCTGACCGGAGCGCTGCTGCGGCGCTATATGCGGAATCCGCCGGAGATGAAGCCGACTTACCCGGAGCGCAACTGGCAGGTATTTGAATATGTATTTCAGATCGATCGGCACCGGCCCTTTACCTGTGACGGCGTCAAGGAGCTGATCGAGCGGATCGCTCCGGAATACCTTACTTATGAATTCATCTCCAACGATGAAAAGGAGCACAGACGGATGCTTCGCGCCCAGCAGCGCGCGCTGGCATAAAAAAGAGCATCGCCGCCCCGTTGTGAGGCGGCGATGCTCTTTCGCGATGCGGATTCAAATCAGTCGGGATTGAACGCCTTTCTGGAGATCTCATACTGGAGCTCGTACTGACGCGGGCAGGGCGGAATGTCGAAAACCTGCGTCGTGAACGCGGAGAGCCCCTTGAAGTCGTTGACGTACTTCGTGAGGACCTCTCTTGCCTGCTCCTCGTTCATGTCAGGGCGGATATCCATCGGATACGCGTCGACGATGATCTGACCCTTATACATCTGCGCGACCTTGAGCTTGTCGTTCATTGTCTGTCCGTTCCAGCTGTCGACGCCGGCCTCGATCATGGCGGGGACGAGCGTCTCGATGCAGCCGCAGCTGTGCAGGTCGAGGATCATGTTGTGCTTATGGGCGCTGTCGCAGACGCGCTTGAGGTACGGCAGGATCATCTCGCGCACGGTGCCGAGGGAGAAGAAGGGCGCGCGCTGGCTGCCCCAGTCGTCATGGAACCAGAGCCCGTCAGGGTGGAAGTAATACTCCAGCCTCGCAAAATAGTCCTCGTAGAGGTCGCAGAGCTTGTCGAACAGGCGGTGCACGGCCTCCTGCGCGTCCTCGTCGACGAGCGAGATCAGCGCATCCGTCATCTCAATGAAGGAGATCAGGCGCTCGAAGATGCCGGTCATGATCGCGACCTTCACGAAGCGGCGGCCATCGAGGCTCGGCTTTGCGATCTCGGCGCTCCGCTCCCAGTCCCACTCGTCCATGTTCGGGAATTTGACGTAATCCTCCCAGTGCTCGATGTCCCCGACGTAGGGCTTGCCGGGACGCACCATGGCGCCGCCTACCTTGGGAACGAATTCCCATTCCACGCCGAACATGTCCGGACCGCCGAACTTGTCCGGTCCGGTGGGCTTGTCCGTGGTGACCATGCCGCGGGCCCAGTTGTCCGGAACGCAGTCCGGCATCAGCAGCATGTAGTCCTGCGAATGCGGCATCCAGAGCGGGGTTTCATGCTTGTACAGGAGCCAGAAGTTTTCTCTCGGCGTGATGGGGGTGTTGTAGATCGGGACCTTCGGAGCCATGGGGTGGAACCCGGGCCAGTAACCGACGATCTCAAATTCCTTCGGGTCGAACGGAATTCTTTCCATAATGATGATCTCCTTCCTGTGGGCTTGGGCGGCGCTGTGAACGCATACAGCCTATCTATTTGAATAATATAACAGAAAGCGCGGGAAAAGTAAATAGCCTGCAAAGCAACCTTGGACGTGCGCTGCCGGTGAACTCATGCGGGGTTATACGCCTTTCTGGAAATCTCATAAAGGGTCTCGTACATTTTCGGGTGCGGGGGAGAGCTGTAATCCATCGTGCAGTAGGCGCCGAGGCCCTTGTAGTCCTCGACAAACTTTGTGAGATACTGGCGCAGCTCGTCGTCGGACAGATCCATGCTCAGCTTCTCGGGCAGGGCGTCCACGATGATCTGTCCGGGATAGGTCCTTGCAACGGCGAGCTTGTCGTTCATGAACTGCCCGTTCCAGCTGTCGACGCCGGCCTCGATCATGGCGGGGACAAGCGCCTCGTTCTTGCCACAGCTGTGCAGATCGAGGATCATACCGTACTTGTGCGCGCTGTCGCACACGCGCTTGATGTAGGGCGCGATCATCTCGCGCACGGTGGAGATCGAGAAAAACGGCGCGCGCTGGCTGCCCCAGTCGTCATGGAACCAGACGCCGTCGGCGTGAAAATAGGTCGCGAATTTTTCGAAGATGGCGTCGTAGAGGTCGGCGAGCCTGCTGAACAGACGGTGCACGGCATCCTGCTGATCTTCGTCGACGAGGGAAATCAGCGCGTCGGTCATATCCACGAAGGAGATAAGGCGCTCGAACATGCCGGTGAGCAGCATGACCTTCACGAAGCGGCCGTCATTGATCCGCTCGCGCAGCTTCTCCGCGCTGCCTGCCCAGTCCCACTCGTCGATGTTCGGGAAAGTGACGTAGTCCTCCCAATGCTCAAGATCCTCGACAAAGGGCTTGCCGGGACGCACCATGGAGCCGCCGACCTGCGGGACGAACTCCCACTCCACGCCGAACATGTCCTTGCCGCCGAGCTGATCCGGGGTCGTAGGCCTGTCCGACTGGACCATGCCGCGGGCCCAGTTGTCCGGGACGCAGTCCGGCATCAGAAGATTTGCGTCGAAGGAATGAGGCATCCACAGGGGCTGTTCATGTTTATACAAAAGCCACATGTTCTCTCTTCTGGAGATGGGAGAATTGTAGATCGGCGTCTTCGGCGCCCGGGGGTTGAAGCCGGGATAGTAGCCTACGATCTCGAATTCCTTGGGGTCAAAGGGGATTCTTTCCATTTTTGATTATACCTCCTTGCTGTCAGGGCGGGCGTCGCTGAAAAACATCAGCCATTCGTCTGTCAGCATTATAACAAAGTGTATGATAGATGTAAATAGCACACAAAATAGTGCACGCGATTTTGTAGGATGGCACAATCCGTTTTGCAAAACAATCTGCCTGCCGCGATTGACAGAAGCAGCAGAATACGATAGAGTGAACGCAGTTATTCAGTCCAGTGAAAACGGAGGTTAAAGTGAATGAGCGTTGATGATCTGACTTTGGAGAGAATGGACGCATGGTGGCGGGCGGCAAACTATCTGTCCGCCGGACAGCTGTATCTTCTGGACAATCCGCTCCTGCGCGAGCCGCTGCGCCCGGAGCAGATCAAACGGAAAATCGTCGGGCACTGGGGCACCGTTCCGGGGCAGAATTTCATCTTCACGCATCTCAACCGCGTCATCAACGAGTATGATCTGAACATGATCTATCTCTCCGGCCCGGGCCACGGCGGCAACTTCTTCATTGCGCAGGACTGGCTGGACGGCTCCTACAGCGAGTATTATCCCAACATCGGGCAGGACGCCGACGGAATGAAGAAGCTGTTCAAGCAGTTTTCGTTTCCCGGCGGCGTGCAGTCGCACGTCTCGCCGGAGATCCCCGGCTCGATCCACGAGGGCGGCGAGCTCGGCTACAGTCTGGCGCACGCCTTCGGCGCGGCGTTCGATAACCCGGATCTGATCGCCGTTTGCGTCGTCGGCGACGGGGAGGCGGAGACCGGTCCTCTGGCCACGGCATGGCACTCGAACAAATTCCTCAATCCTGCCTCGGACGGCGCCGTGCTGCCGATCCTGCACCTGAACGGCTACAAGATCGCGAACCCCACCATTCTCGCGCGCATCCCGCAGGAGGAGCTGGAGTGGCTCATGCGCGGCTACGGCTGGAAGCCGTATTTTGTAGAGGGCGACGATCCGATGACGATGCACCGCCTCATGGCGGATACGCTCGACGACGTGATCTCGGACATCCAGGCCATCCAGCGCGCCGCCCGCGAGGGCGATCTGCAGGAGCGCCCCTGCTGGCCGATGATCGTTCTGCGCACCCCGAAGGGCTGGACAGGCCCGAAGACCGTGGACGGAAAAGCCGTAGAGGGTACCTTCCGCGCGCATCAGGTGCCGGTTCCGATGACGAAGCCGGAGCATCTGCGGCTGCTCGAGGACTGGCTGCGAAGCTACCGCCCGGAGGAGCTCTTCGACGAGAACGGCGCGCCGGTGCCCGAGATTCTGGCGCTCGCGCCGAAGGGAGAGCGCCGCATGGGCGCGAATCCCCACGCCAACGGCGGCCTGCTGCTGCGCGATCTGCGCGTACCGGACTTCCGGGATTACGCCATCGACGTGGAACAGCCCGGCGGCACCGAGGCGCAGGACATGCAGGAGCTCGGCAAATTTGTGCGCGACATCATGAAGGCCAACGAGGGCGCCCGCAACTTCCGCGTCTTCGGCCCGGACGAGACCATGTCCAACAAGCTCGGCGCCGTATTCGAGGTGACGAACCGCGACTTCAACGGCGAGCGGCTTGCGGGCGACGAATTCCTCGCGCCGGACGGGCGCGTGATGGACTCCATGCTCTCCGAGCACATGTGCGAGGGCTGGCTGGAGGGCTACCTGCTGACCGGGCGGCACGGCTTTTTCAATTCGTACGAGGCCTTTATCCGCATCGTGGATTCCATGGTCTCGCAGCACGCCAAGTGGATCAAGATGTGCAAGGACATCCCCTGGCGCAGGAGGATCGCCTCTCTGAACTTCATCCTGAGCTCGACCGTCTGGGCGCAGGATCACAACGGCTTCACGCATCAGGATCCGGGATTCCTCGACCACGTCGCCAACAAGAAGGCGGACGTCGTGCGGCTGTATCTGCCGCCGGACACCAACTGCCTGCTGAGCACCTTTGACCACTGCATCCGCCGCCGGGCCTATGTGAACGTAATCATCGCCTCAAAGCACCCGCGCACGCAGTTCCTGCCGATGGACGCGGCGATCCGGCACTGCACGCAGGGACTGGGCATCTGGCAGTGGGCCTCCAACGACGAAGGGCAGGAGCCGGATATCGTGATGGCGGGCTGCGGCGACGAGCCGACGATCGAGTGCATGGCGGCGGTCGACATCCTGCGGACAAATCTGCCGGAGGTCAAGGTGCGCGTGGTCAACGTCGTTGACCTGATGAAGCTGCAGCCGACGAGCGAGCATCCGCACGGCCTCAGCGACGCGGATTACGACGCCATTTTCACGAAGGACAAGCCGATCGTTTTTGCCTTCCACGGCTATCCGAAGCTCATCCACGAGCTGACCTATCACCGGCACAACCGGAATATGCTTGTCCGCGGCTATATCGAAGAGGGCACGATCACCACGCCCTTCGACATGCGCGTGCTGAACGAGCTGGACCGCTACCATCTGGTCATGTCCGCCGTCTACAACCTGCCGCAGCTGGGCAACCGCGGCGCGTACCTGATCCAGCAGATG
>JAEEGL010851360.1_pt1 | contig 12471 bp, 7 predicted proteins | sample 9134231 | NCBI WGS metagenome assembly JAEEGL01 (sample SAMN16246548, study PRJNA631951) | gut metagenome | biome: gut microbiome; feature: rumen; material: fiber-attached | host: Bos | place: Iran: Karaj | collected 2018-10
CAAAGGCTTTACGTTTCAACCCGAGCCGTTCGACAGATACAAGCGTCGTTTCGACATCGTAGAGAAAGGACTCCATCGGGGCGACTCGTTTCTGACGAATCTCACCGTTAAAACGCCCGTTCAGACGGATTTGAGTCTGAAGGATATTTTCGTGATTACCGAAGCCCGATATTCTCTCTACGTTCCCAACCGCTTTGTATGTTTCTCGCCCGAGTGTTTCGTTACGATAAGCGCGGACGGCAGAATCTCAACCCATCCGATGAAGGGGACTATAGATGCCGACATTCCTAACGCCAACGACGTTATTCTTGCCGACAAGAAGGAGAGTGCTGAACACGCAACGGTTGTTGATTTGCTGCGGAACGACCTGAGCATGTTTGCCGAGAAAGTGCGTGTTGAACGCTATAGGTATGCAACCGAACTGCAAACCGACCGTGCACACATCTTGCAGATTAGCAGCGAAATAACTGGCCGGTTACCGCCGGATTGGCGGCAGAATCTCGGACAGATAATAACCTCGATGCTTCCGGCAGGGAGTGTGTCGGGCGCGCCAAAGCCTCGTACTGTACAACTTATAAGAGAGGCTGAGGAAGAGTCGAGAGGATTTTATGCCGGTGTGTTCGGCTATTTCGACGGCTTTTCGCTCGATAGTGGCGTGATAATAAGATACATAGAACAGGACGACAACGGACGCAAATTCTATCGTAGCGGCGGCGGAATAACGGCTATGAGCAATGCCCGAAACGAATACGACGAGGTGATTGAGAAAATCTATCTTCCAATCAGAAAGCCGACTTTCTCGGAGGTTATCTGCATCAACAACGGCAAGCCGCAACATCTGCCTTATCATCTTAAACGAATGGAAAGGACTGTGCGCGACATATATAATAAATCGCTGCCCGAACTGCATCTCGAAATTCCCGACGAGGCGCGGAAAGGGCGGTTTAAATGTCGCATAGAGTATGACGACGCTATTCGTAAGGTTGAATTTTCGCCATACACGCAAAAGGAGCGGAAAAGTGTTGCCCTTGTCTGCGACGATGCCATCTGCTACAAGTACAAGAGTACCGACCGCCGTCAGTTGGCGCGCCTTGTGCAGCAAGCCAAGACCGACGATGTTATCATCGTCCGCAACGGAATGATTACTGATGCCAGCTATTGCAACCTTGTCTTCGAGGACTCCGACGGAAACCTTTTCACTCCGTCGGATGCGCTGTTGCATGGTACTTGTCGTCAGCGACTTATCGACGATGGGGTGGTTGAAGAATGCCCCATTCGTGCCGATGAACTACGCCGTTACAAAACGGTATATTTCATCAATGCCATGATGGATATTTGTGATGCGCAGCGCATGGCGGTAGGGCAGATTATTGGAAAATGATTACATATCGTAATAGTCATATTCAACAAAAAAATTGTTGTTCTTATTCTCAAATCTCAAATCTATGATGAGGCTGGAATTTGGAAGATAGATTGTTTCTGTTGCTGTGTCCCTTTTTTCCTGATATTTCCCTCTAAATTCCTTATCCTTTCTACCAACAATACTTCGTTAAAAAATTAATAATAGGCTAGGCAGCCTTAGGCTGGTAGCCAATGAGTTCTTTGAAAATGCGCCTAATTAAATTCTATTTTGGCTTGTATCCACACTCGCTAATTAATCTATCTGTAAGATAGGAATTAAACATCATGGACCTGAATGAAGACATGGAATAATCCATCTTTATCTCCTTCATCATCACCTTTGCTACGTTAAGTGCAGCGAAGGATGCGTTGAAGTTAAAGTCCAGTTGTCGAATGTGTTACTTTGCATCACCCAAATGGCTATTTTACGTCCAACACGTCGACTGTCCGAGAAATTAGTTGTAGCAAAGAACAACAAAGATTTTTAGCGGACGGTAATAATTGAAAAAATCTTAAACGAAGCAAAGCAATTGGCTTGCATTTGTCTCATACTCGATTGAATTTGGGCATTTGTTTTTTTAAGGAAGATTTTTAAGTTTTACCCAACATTGATGTCGTACATTATATAAACTATATGTAGATACAAATATAAAACTATCTGAATATGGATTATAATAATGACAACCACGAACCCAGAAAGAAGATTTCTGGATTTTTTTCCATTTCGGTTCTTTTTTTAGTTTACTGATGTCGTTATGATCCAACATCTCAAAATGAAGTTCTGAGTATTTTCTTATATAAGCTTCAAATCCTTTATAAGTAACACTATTTATTATTTTCCCAACCCAACATTTCATCGATGCAAAATAGTAGAATGTGAGAGTTTCGCCATTCAATTCAATATCTTTTTTGTCTGGAAAATTGCATAAAATTTTACACAGTCTATTATCTTCCCCCTCGATTAAGGATAGATGTTTACCTTCGAATTTTGAAGGATTGAATGAAAACTCCAAACAATGTTCTTTTCCTTTTATTTTGTCATTCCAATCACAGTCAATACTTTGTAAAAGTTTTTCATTATCCTTTAGGGAAAATATGCGAATATTATTATCAACTTTGAAAGACTTAAAAACAAATTTGACCTTTTCAGTATTTACTGTTTCTAATATAATCTCGCCATTGTTGATTGGATATGAATTAGAACCAATTTCGCATCTCAAGAACTCTCCAAACTTAGAGAAATCTGAATTTAAATTAGGACATTCGTTTTCATCAACAATTTTTTTGTACAGAGTTGTAAATACATCATCATCGCGTTCTGAGGATGGTATGATGTTTAGTTTCAAGCCTCTGTTGTCAAGCCATTTATCTAATACACCATCTCTGTATAATGAAAGAATTTCACGCCTAAGACTATCATCCTTTTGGATTAGGTTTTGATTAGACATTATTTCTTTAATCTGTTCTAGAGATTGGATGTATGTGTCATTTATATATAAAATAGTCTTACTCATAATTTAGAAGCTGATCGAAATTTGTAAATATCTTGTAAAGAACGAATTTTTTCTACTGAGGTATGCTCACCTTCTTTGCCTTTTTGATTAGACATTACAGACGATTTAATAATGTTAATTTCATCAATGAAATCCTGTTCCGAAATTTTTACTTTTTTTCTCTGCTCTTTATCTTGCTCTAAATATTTAATAAATTTCTTTTCCATTACAGCATTGACAACACTTTCAATCTCAGACCCGGAAAATCCATTTGAAAATGAAGGGTTATCTGTTTCTGAAGCCATTAGTCCTGCGAGTTTTTTTTGGACATTTATGGTTATGTCTCTCAAATCGAATATATCTTGTTGGTATGTATCTTGCTGATAATGTTCTATTTTTTTATTCAATATGTCTATTCGCTCTTGTAAACTAGGAAAATCAACAAAATATACTTCATCGAAACGCCCTTTACGCATGAATTCTGGACGCATAACGTCATTGGCGGTAGCTACAATATAAACCGCTGTTTTACGTTCTTGCATCCATGTAAGGAAATGTCCCATCAAACGCATTACTATATCGTTGCTGCTATTACCACCGCCGCTTGCTCCAGCAAATGCTTTTTCTATTTCATCAATCCATAGGACGCATGGATGAGCAGCTTCTGCTGTTGCAAGTGCTCTACGCAGATTTGCTTCACTCTGTCCAACGTATTGTCCCATGAGCCTATTGATATCCAAGCGCAGTAAAGATACACCAAATTCGTTTGCTATAGACTTTGCAATCAGACTCTTGCCACAGCCAGGCATACCTATAATTAACACACCTTTAGGAAGGGGTATTTTTATTTTCGGTATTTCATTAAGATGTCTAAATAAAACGGCTTTTTGTTTTAAATCCTTTTGTAAAGTCGTAAGTCCACCAATTTGGTCAAAAGAAATGTCAGAATCAACGACCTCTATGATACCTGATTTCTTTACAATTGATTTTTTTTCTTCAAGAGCGTAAGTGATTGTTTTTTCTGTGAGGCGATCACCTGTACGAACTCTTGTTGATCGGATTATTTGTTCAATCTCGTATTGTTGCAATCCCTGAAGGGTTCTAGTAAAATCTGTAATTAGCTCAGAAGATTGAATTTTAAATTGTTCAGAAACAGGGATAACTGCTTTAATATAATTTTCAATTTCTTTCTCTGTTGGATTTGGAATATCAATAACGGTAATTAGTTTTTCTATTTCGAAAGGCAAGCTTTCAACAGGTTGAGGTGAAACCATAATTATGGTAAGTTCTCGAGGGTACTCATCTCTTTCGTATTTTGCCGCTATTGTTTGCAATTTACGCTGAATTGCAATGTCTTTGAGTATTTCTGCTGAATTTTTAATAAGAAAAACAAGTTGATCATCTTCGAAATTAAGGTCATTTAATTTTGTGTCATTATAAGATATAATTTCGTCAAGAAGAACAGCGACGTTCCTTTTCCTATATTCTTTCTTTGTTTGAAAATCGATAACATCACCATCAATTGTTACTTCCATTATTGTTTTTCTAGTTAATCCAATAACAGAATTTGAATCTTCGTTTTCGGGAAAAATTTCCATTAGGACTTTATCCACATACGAATAATGATAGTGAGGGATATAGAGTAGAGGACTACTCAATATTCCTGTAATCATCTGTGTTTTAAACTTTGGGTTAATCTCAAATACTGACATGTTTTGTAACTAATAAGGTTTACCAGAATTTTAAAGCACTAACAATGCTTCGTCCTACACTTGCAACGGTACTTGCAACTTTAGAAACCGTAGATTTTGCGGCTTGTACAATGCTACTAACTGTCTTCTTCGCAACAGAAGTCACCTTTCTATGTACCTCTACAACTTTTTTACCAACGGTAGAACCAGCCATATAAGCAACAGTACCCCCAATGAAACCTCCGATTGCAGCACCAACAGGACCTCCTACTGCCATGCCTATTGCACCACCTTTGGCAGCACCATATCCCATTGCAATCATACCTCCGGCTGCAGAAACCGTAGTTTCTTCCATCTTTTCAAATGCCTCTCTACCACTTATTTCACCTTTCCCATATTTGTAAAGGATCTTTGCGTTTTCAACACCAACAAAGACAACGTTAGCTATAGCACCCGCAGGAGTACCCTTAGGAATACATTTGATAACACCTTTTTCTGCTCCAGCTTTAATAGCACCTGTTATTGCTGCTTTTACTCCAAAGTCAGCTCCACCTTCAACTGCTTTCTTGACGACTTCTTTTCCCTCAATTTTTTCGCCTTTCCATAGTTTCTCAACGACTTCTGCACCAGCACCAATAGCTGCACCAAGAAGAGCTGCCTTACCTGCTTGTCTACCTATGCCAACTGCAATGTCTTTAGTTTTGTAGTTGTTCCAATTCTTATCATTCCACTTTCCGCTTCGAGCTTCTTCTTGCATCTGAACTGCACGTTCTTTGGTAAGAGGATTACTACAAGTGCCATCGGGTGCCTCCATATGATCAGTTGCTTTTCTGGTCATATGTTTAGCCTGTTCTTTTGGAACTAAACTTTGCTGTCCTCGATAATTGCCATCTTCAAAGGCCTTTTGTGTAGCTTCTGTATTACGACAATATTTAGCTTGGTATCTTCTAACAACTTTGCCGTTAGCATCCTCAATGACCATGTCAACAGAGTTTTTAGCATATCCCTGTCCGTTTGGTTCAAGAACACGTGCTCGATATTTACTACCACGTGCTGCAGCATTCATATTAAATGATTGAACATGCTCTTGTTCTGCAATGAAACCGTTTAAGCTAGGGTTCTGACTCACTTGTCCAGATTGAGTCATTATAGTTCTTGTCAGAGCTTCATTTGCTGTATTTACTGCATTGTCAAGGCTCTGAAGGTACTTTACTGTTTGTTCAGCAGACATTCTTGAGGTTGCAGTTTTAACCTGTTCTGCAAACCAAGATTCTTTGCTTCTACCTGTAACTACTGTTTCTGATAGAGATTCTTTTGTAGATTCAAATGTGCGAACAGATTCAACAATCTCTTTCGCCATGTTTCGTACCTCTTCCCGAGTCTTATCAGGAAGTTCTGTTTGAAGTTTTTCTGAAAGCCACTCTTCAACTGGTTGATCTTGGTTTTGTTCGTAACTTTCGACAAAATCTTCAACTATTGTTTTAAGATTCTTATAATCGTCTTCTGTGACAGGAGTATATACTTCATCTATCAGCAGATAATCTTTTTCTTCTTGTTCCATCGTCATTTGTCGTTAGGATTCTCGTTACTTGCATTTTGGACATCCAAAGTGCTAAGTTTTTTCTCTTATGTCTTACTAATTAAGTGCAGCATAAAAACAAGTGAAATCTCATCAATGGCAAATATATGCATAAAATCAGCAAAACTCAAATCTTTTGGCGAAATATTTTTCGGTAATAGAGCATTATGATTTTATTTTACTGATGAACTTGATATAATAAAGAATTTTACCTTGACACAGTTCTGCTTACAATCCCCAAAAAGTTATGCAAAAAAGAAGCCACCTTCTTTTTTGCATAACGTACCTTGGACGTATCTTGGATGTACCTTGAATCTACCTTGAATCTATCTTCTGTCTTGCTACCATCTTGCTACCTTCTTCCTACCCACTATTTTGTATTTACCAAAAGGCAAAAAAACTACTTTTTCTATAATTTTGAATCCTTGGCAGATTTGATAATTGTCAACTGTCAACTATGAATTATGAATTGTCATTTAGAGTCACGATTTTTCAACTTTCAAAGAAATTGTCAACTGTCTTTAACTGCCAATTGTCTTAAAACAGTTTTCAACTTTCAAGTTTCAATTTTCAAGTTCTCATTTTCAATTCAGAATTGCATCAATATACGCTTTCTCGAACCTACCTCCTTGCTATCTCCTTGCTATCCCCTTACTATCCCCTTGCTACCCCCTACCTAAAAAGGAGTTTTTTGGCTATCTTTTTGCATAGTAACGCCCTGTTTTGTATATCTATACCAATTAAATATACAATATTCTGGCTTGCATTTATGAATGTTGTTATACCACCAAATTGAAAATTCTGATTGTTTCCATTTTCAACTCTCTTATATACACGATAACATTCCTTGTTCGAATCTTCTTCCTGAAAAAATATTATTCTGCCTCGACTATTTTCACACCGATGTCGTGAATGCCGTTTAGCAGTTCGCTGCGCATGTTGTGCGTAATTTTTATTGTTGATTCTTGACCTTTCTTTATGTTAAAAGTGCCTATCGGGTAGGCATATTGCACCGTGCTGATGCCGTTGCCCTGAATGTCGCCCGTCTCGTTAAGAATAGTACATTTAACACTCTGCTTAACGTACTTGGTGCTGTCGGCAAAGTTGTGCTCGGCTTTGAGCCACAGCGTTTGGTAAGGATAGCGCGAGTTTGTCCGTACCTCTACCTGAACCTCTACCTTGCGGTCGGTCCATACGGCAGGGAGTGTGAATTTTGCTGTGTCGTCCTTCTCCCACTTGCTGTTCTCGATAGAATGGAAAGAGTGCAGTAATGTTTTGTCATCACTGCACGCCGAAAAAAGTATAATAAGACACGCTGCCAGCAGACTACTGCTGAGCAGGCGCGTTATTGTTTCTGTTCGCATCATTATTTCTGTTGCCATTGTTTTTATGGCGTGGCTCTTTCGGACCGCGATTATTGTTTTTTGGTCTTCTCTGCTCGCGAGGCTCGCCCTGCTGGTTGTTGTTTGGCGTTCTTGGCTGCGCGTCTCTCTGCTGATTGTCGTGCTGAGGACGATGCTGCTTTTGCTTGCGTGGCTGACCGCCTGCGTTCTGCTGCTGACCTTCGCCGTTTTGCTGGCGGTTGCTTGGCTGACGCTGCTGGTCGTTGTTTGGCTTGCCGCCGTTGTTTGATTTGTTCGCGCTCTTCTTTTTCTTTCGCTTGTTGCGGTCGAAGCGTGTAAGGCTGTCCTGCTCAAGAATGTCGATAGGCTTCTTTGGGTCTGACGACTCGCCGCCGCTGGCAAGTTGGGCAGGCTTCTCGCCGTTCTTGTTCATGTTTATTACCTCGAAGGCGCGCTTCTCGCTGATGGTTACGAGATTGGCAGCGATATTCTTGTCGGTAGAGTAGGTTATCATGCCCGTAAGAATGTCGCACTTGAACCAGTAGTAAGTGCCGTCGATTGTCTCTAACTGAATCTCCTTTGATGGCAGGCGGCGCGAAGCCTCTACATAAGTGTCAACCTCGTAGTTCATGCAGCACTTCAACTTGGCGCATTGTCCTGCCAGTTTCTGAGGGTTGAGAGAGATGTCCTGAAAGCGTGCCGCGCTTGTGCTCACGCTTATGAAACTCGTCATCCAAGTGGCGCAGCACAGTTCGCGTCCGCACGGACCGATACCGCCTATTCTGCCAGCCTCCTGTCGTGCTCCAATCTGCTTCATCTCGATGCGCACGTGAAAGGCATCTGCCAGAACCTTGATGAGTTGGCGGAAGTCAACGCGCTCGTCGGCAATGTAGTAGAAGATGGCCTTGTTGCCGTCGCCCTGATACTCAACATCGCCGATTTTCATGTTCAGGTTGAGGTCTTTGGCAATCTGGCGCGAACGAATCATGGTGTCGTGCTCCTTTGCCTTTGCTTCCTCGTATTTCTCCATGTCAACCGGCTTTGCCTTGCGGTAGATGCGCTTTATCTCCACGTCGGGCTTGAGGTTGGCCTTCTTCATCTTCAGCGGAACAAGGCGTCCGGTAAGCGTTACCGTTCCGATGTCGTGTCCCGGGCTCGACTCAACGGCTACGATGTCGCCGGCAACGAGGTCGAGTTTGTTTGAGTTGCGGTAGTATCCCTTTCGGGTATTCTTAAACTGCACCTCGACGTAAGGGCTCAACTCGTCGTTGTTCGGTATGTCGGCCAGCCAGTTGTATGTGTTCAACTGTTTATTCTGTTTGCAGCAGCCACGGCATGAAAGACCTCTGCCGGCTCCGTTCAATTTAAATTCGCTCATATATTGATGTTATGTTTTTATGAGCACAGTCATCTTTAGTGCAAAGTCGAAGAAGACAATCTTCGGATTAACGTTTTGCATTATATGTATCTGTGCTTCAGAAAGTTCGTGCATAAGTCCGATTATGTTCCTCTCGTTTATGAAAGGCGAGAACTTTATTGCAAAGTTACTTTCTTCATTGTTCATTGTATTCAGTTCCTTCTTGTGGAAGTTGTTTATGAAACTCTCGCGGAGCATGTGCTGTGCGTACTCCAGAAAGTTCTTCTGCTTTTCCTTTCCCTTCGATGCCATGGCCTCGCTCCATTGCTTCATCTCCTTGGCCTTGCGCATGTACGAGAGTCGCATTATGAGCACGAACATGTCGAAGTAGAATTTGCGGTCGTCGTTGGTGCTCATCTCCTGCCTTGCCCTCTGATAACTTCCGCCTGATGATAGTGCTATGCCGCGCGCAACATCCTCTTCCATTCCGAAGTTTTGCGTCAGCGCCTTCTGAATGTCGTCGGGGCTGAGTGCCGGGATGTCTACGCGTTGCGTTCGGCTTGTGATGGTAGGCAGCATCTGCTCGGGATGCTCCGAAACGAGCAGGAAGAGCGTCTTTGCCGGCGGCTCTTCGAGAATCTTCAGCAGTTTGTTGGCACATTCGGTCTGCATCTTCTCGGGCAGCCAGATAATCATTATCTTGTATCCGCCCTCGAACGACTTTAGCGACAACTTTCGCGTTATGTTCTCGCTCTCGGCGGTGTAGATGCTCGGCTGCCTCTCGTCGCCCATGGCGTTCATCCACTCCTCCAGATTCATGTAAGGGTTGGCAAGAACAGCCTCGCGCCAGTCTTTTACAAAATCGTCGCTCACGGTAGTGGTGCTCTTCTTAACCACCGGAAAGACGAAGTGCAGGTCGGGATGCTCAAGTTTAGCCGCCTGCTTGCACGAGGGGCATTGTCCGCAGGCATCACCGTCGGTAGGGTGCTCGCACAGCAGATATTGTGCGTATGCCAGAGCCAACGCAAGTTTTCCGCATCCCTCAGGTCCGCAGAAAAGCTGGGCATGAGCAATGCGATTCTCCTTTATCTCTTGCAGAAGTTTCTGCTTTACAGAGTCCTGACCTATTATGTTGCTGAAAAACATTCTGTTCGTTTTCTCTTTCTTTCTTGCCGTGGCAGGCGCGACGTTAGCCTACTTACGAGCGTACAAATTTAGTAAAAAATGTGAATATAGATGTAACGATTTGACGAAATTAACCCCTTTAAACTAAAAAACTATGTTTTGTAGCCGATTTCTTTTTAAAAAATATTATTTTTGCAATCGTTTCAGCACCCTTTTTGGTGATGTTATCTTAACGATACTGAGTAAACAAAGACCCCCGTTGTTAGGGGATTATTATAGAAAAGATGAAAGTATTAAAATTTGGTGGAACATCCGTAGGTTCTGTTGACAGTATTTTGAATGTCAAGAAGATTGTTGAGGCTTGTAACGAGCCTGTTATCGTAGTAGTTTCGGCTCTTGGAGGTATAACCGACAAACTGATTCAAACATCGCAAATGGCGGTAAGCGGCGACCCCGCGTATCTCACGTCGTTCGAGGAGATTGTGACGCGTCATCATCAGATGATCGAAGCACTCATCGAGAACGCCGAAAAGCGAACCGAACTGCTTGCGAGGGTTGATGAACTGCTTAACGAACTAAAGAGTATCTATCATGGCGTTTATCTTATACGCGACCTTAGCGAGAAGACATCCGCAGCCATCGTAAGTTACGGCGAGCGCATGTCGTCGCAGATTGCTGCCGTTCTGATAAAGAACGCAAAGTGGTTCGACTCGCGCAATTTCATCATGACAGAGAAGAAGGAGCACAGAAACCTTCTGGACGCCGAGCTTACCAACGAACTCGTGTGCCAGACTTTCTCTGTGCTTCAGCAGGTTTCGCTCGTGCCGGGATTCATCTCGTGCGACAAGAACACGGGCGAGACGACAAACCTTGGACGCGGCGGCTCTGATTATACCGCTGCCATCATTGCGGCGGCTCTCGATGCCGAGGTACTCGAGATATGGACCGATGTAGACGGATTCATGACTGCCGACCCTAAGGTTATCAGCGCAGCATACACAATAGACGAACTGAGTTATGTGGAGGCTATGGAGCTTTGCAACTTCGGAGCAAAGGTGGTGTATCCTCCGACAATATATCCTGTGTGTCTGAAGAATATTCCAATCTTGATAAAGAATACCTTCCGACCAGAGGCAAAGGGCACGATAATACGCGGAAACATCTCGCACAGCAAGCGTGCCATCAAGGGAATTTCATCAATCAAGGGTACGAGCCTTATAACCGTTGCCGGACTTTCTATGGTGGGCGTTATCGGTGTTAACCGCCGAATATTCACGACACTCGCAAATGCCGGAATAAGCGTGTTCCTCGTTTCTCAGGCTTCTTCAGAAAACAGTACTTCTATCGGCGTACGCGATGCCGATGCCAAGACGGCCTGCGAGGTGCTCGACAATGAGTTTGCCGAGGAGATTGCAGCCGGCTCAATGTTCAAGATGAGCGTCGAGAGCGATTTGGCAACCGTTGCCGTGGTGGGCGAGAACATGAAGCACACTCCGGGCATTGCCGGAAAACTCTTCGGAACGCTGGGACGAAGCGGTATCAGCGTAATCGCATGCGCTCAGGGAGCGTCGGAGACTAACATCTCGTTTGTAGTCGAGGCTAAGTCGCTCCGCAAGACACTAAATGTACTGCACGACAGTTTTTTTCTCTCTGAATATCAGGTGCTGAACGTATTCATCTGCGGAACAGGAACCGTGGGAGGCAGCCTGATAGAACAGATTGCAGCACAGCAGAAGACTCTGATGGCAGAGCGAAACCTGAAGATTAACGTGGTGGGAATAGCAAGCGGACACAATGCTATGTTCTGCCGCGAGGGCTTGTCGCTCGATAACTTCCGCGAAGACTTGAAGAATGCCGAGCCAAGCAACACAAAGCGTCTGCACGACGAGGTTATCGGCATGAACATCTTCAACTCGGTGTTTGTTGACTGTACAGCAAGTGCTGATGTTGCCGGACTGTATCAGGATTTTCTTGAGAACAACATATCGGTCGTTGCAGCCAACAAGATTGCAGCATCGTCTGAATACGAGAAATACGAGAAGCTTAAGCAGACTGCCCTACGCCGTGGCGTTAAGTTCTTGTTCGAGACAAACGTGGGCGCAGGCTTGCCTGTCATCAACACAATCAACGACCTCATCAACAGCGGCGACAAGATTCTGAAAATCGAGGCTGTGGTGAGCGGAACGCTCAACTTCATCTTTAACGAGATAAGCGCAGATGTTCCTTTCAGCGAGACGGTTAGAAGAGCCAAGGAACAGGGCTATTCAGAGCCGGATCCTCGCATAGACCTGAGCGGAAAGGACGTAATCAGAAAACTCGTAATCCTCTCTCGCGAAGCAGGTTACAGAATTGAACAGGAGGATGTGGAGAAACATCTTTTTGTACCAGACGATTATTTCGAAGGCTCGGTAGAGGAGTTCTGGAAGAGACTTCCTGCACTCGATGCCGACTTTGAGGCACGTCGCAAGAAACTCGAGGAAGA
>JAEEGL011324610.1_pt1 | contig 12471 bp, 14 predicted proteins | sample 9134231 | NCBI WGS metagenome assembly JAEEGL01 (sample SAMN16246548, study PRJNA631951) | gut metagenome | biome: gut microbiome; feature: rumen; material: fiber-attached | host: Bos | place: Iran: Karaj | collected 2018-10
TCAACTTCTTCACCTGACCGCTTGATGACTTTCATGCTTGTTATTCTCCTTAACTATTTCGGTTATATGGGGATATCCGAACATACAATATCCAGGTCTAAAATACTCTTCCGAAGTATATATAGACGAGCTATTTGACAACCAAAATTTGTACTAAAAAAGTCAAAAAATAAATGTATTTAAATAACCTCGAGAAGTGTCGGTAGGGTTAGCTACCGACGTTGGTTAAAGGTACATTTATTTTTCACAGTTGCACACCATTAGCTGCTATTGTGAAGACTACGCTGTAGCAACACCTGATCGAGAGTCAGGCGATGCTCAAACACCGCGAAGAATTCGGTCATGCTCAGCATAACACGGCCGTTCGGGGTATTCACACAGAACTCCATCATGAGTATCACCTCCTTCTAGAATCACTAACCTGATTCCAGTGAGGTGATATATGCTTCAAAATGTTTGAACATCGTGAAGTGAGGATCCACGTTGGGTTCATCCCAACGTGGATCCTCCTTCTTATTAAGCATAGCTTAACCAATCAATAGCGTTAAGACCAGATGCACGCTGGCTCTCCTGGACAGCTTCATGCTTCGCCTTCTCAAGCGACATGAACTTATCTTCTTCCATAGGAGCATCACCTATAACACTAACGATCTTCTGGATCTCTCGTTCCAGCGCCTGTTGTATAACGGGGTTACTCGAGTGCTTAAGTTTAGCTCTATAGTCCTGGAGAAGAACACGCATCCTAGACTGCTGCTGTTTCAGATCAGCATCGATGTTATCACCAGTCTGTTCGTTCACCTGACAAAGGAACTCATCAGGGCTGATACCGTACAGATGGTGGTTAGCACCGAACAGTATGAAATAAGCAGCAAGCAAGAACGCAATGAGCAAGTCGTCGTGCCCTTTCTCGCTGTGGTCCACACGACCATTACGCATGGAGATACCACAGATCTCATCAACAAGAGAGGCATCATTCAACCTATCACCTACTAGTCTCATAGCAGTCATGAGAACTGTACTGTACAAGAACTCACGAGAGGTAGAACTCTTCGTGGTAGTGAACCCGAAGTTCCTTCTGACTTCTCCATCATCGTAGTTGAGAGAAGAGACATCAGTATCTCTCGTATACTCTTGGTAGTATTTGTTGTAGATGCGAGTAAGTGGGTCGAACACATCTCGCCTCATTTCGGCAAAAATGTAGTCGATAAACACGACGCCTATCTTGTTCCGTTCAGGGATAAAGATGGCTCTAGGGAAATCCATCAGGATCCTCATCATAGCACGTGCAACGAACGCCAAGTTAGTAGTGTTACATTTGAACGTAGCAACAACATGCATGTCGTAAGGATCGAGCATGCACATGGTGGTGAAGTCACGACCGACGTTGTCCGAAGTATCAAGACCGATAACATACGGACGGTTACGAAGACCTTCATTTTCCTTAAGGTACCTAGGATCATCGTACCACTTAATAATGAGTGTTTCGTAATTTGTCACTGAAACAGGATCTCTTCTAGAATCACGTATCTTCTTAAGGATGTCCTGTGGGAAAATGGAGCTACTGCTACCCAACTGCCACTGGTTGAGATAATCCTTAGCGATAATACGTGGAGACTTATTCCTAGTTACACGCTCAAACCACTCAGCAGATTTACCAAGTTGCTTATAACTGTACTCAATGTAGATGAAGTTATTCTTAGAATTAGTCCTAAGAACATCCATCAACTGTTCTCTACTTCCAAGATCGTACAATTTCTCAGTGAATCGTAATGCATCACACGCTGTTCTATAACACCACCTACCACGAGGATCATCAAGATCACCAGCAGTAGTTGTCATAATGATCGCTGAAGGTATACCCATCTTTCGGGCGAGTTCACCAGCTGTGTCCATACCAGCAGTAGCAGAATCAAAACTCAGGTCAATGTTGTTATAGTAGGAAATCTCGTCCCAGTGTTCCACAACGAAACTTTGACCGCGAGCTTGATCACCTGCTGCCTGTTTATCAGACTGCGCAACGAAAGTAAGAAACCCATTCTTAAGAGCATCGTAGAAGATACCTTCCTTATTGTTGGTATCAGCTTGTGTCTGATGCAATAACCACTTGGGAAGCGCATCTCTCAACTTCTTAAGACGATCAACGTTCTCATATTGAAGCTTGTTACCTTTACAAAACTCACCCCAGTTGCAGTTATACGCCAACAGATACATGAAGTGATTGGCGATGTTCATTGTGCCTATCGTCTTACCAACCTGACGTGCCATAACCTGCATGGAGTTAATACTGTTGAAGAAACACCAAGCTTGAGACAAATTAGACCGATTAAGTATGTATGGAATACCGCCAGAACCAGCAGCAGTTATCCTGGCACATCGCGCAGTAAAGAACCAATAGTTGCGTTTGCATTCAAGAGCAATACGTTGTTTGAGCTCCAAACTATCATCCTTGAGATTGTGTGGATCTACACCTTTAAGATCTCTATCAAACACCGACAAATGAAATAGGTTATTCTTCACACCTAATCCATTAAGAACCAAGGCCATCTTTAGAAATGAATCATTTGGACAAGATAGGTCAACGTATGCTCCCTGCTCTTGGAAGTCTTTCTCAAATAGAACCATTTGCCACCTCCTTCATAGTAACATTCTTACCATTCATTCGATGACAAATGAATAATGCTACCTTGTCCTTACCGTATTTATGAACCCATCTATTAAACGTTCCTCGTCCCAATCCAAAATATCTATCCCAGTTCGCACAAGTATTCTCAATGTTGTTCACTTCAACAAAACAATCAGTGCGTTTATTATTAGCATTGACTGCCTGAGTTACAATTCTAGTATTCCAAGGAGCGTAAGGACCATTTCTATCAGGATAACGATCAACTTCCAATCCCGGTTTCCATCCATTAGCAAGTGCCCACTTGATGAACTTCATTTTGTCGTTTAGCCATTCATCACAGATATAAACACCTTTAGCACCGTAGAGATAATAATACTCGGAATTCGGATTATAGCACCGTTGTTTCATATTCTTGAATATACGTTCAAGATGTTGCTCATCCTTAGTCTGATAGATTCGCTGATGTTCAGCTGCTCGTTCTTGTTGTAGTCCACATTGACCACATGACTGAGTATTACCAGTAAGAAGTGCACATGACCTAACCTCACATATTCTACCACATCCTTCACGATTACACTTGCACTCCCAAATGGTGTTATTAGCGTAACGCTTTCCAGTATCTCTGATGACAGTAAGATAACCAAACTTCTTCCCAGTAAGATCACGGTACCTAGGATTGTGTCCAGATGAATACCGGTATACACAATCTTTAGCTCCACAAGAATTTATCTTGCCGTAAAGGAATTCGAATACAGGAGTGATCCTTTCTCTTCCACAATCACACTTGCATCGTACCCACGATAATCCCCGCATTCTCTCGGGCAGTGCTTCTACTACAGTAAGATGATTAATTTTCTTACCGATAAGTTCACTATAATCTTTTCTTGCGCTCATTTTTCATCTCCGATTCAAATAGTCGTTTCATAGTATATCGCAACTACTTATACTGTACAAAAAAGAAAGAAGAACAAGAGCCGGTGTGACTAGACCACCGGCATTGTTCATGATAAATTTCAACACGGACCTAACATTAGTTAGCTCGTGTTGGAAAGTGACCGTTGAAGCAAAACTTGATCTAAAGTCAAGCGGTGCTCGAACAATGCGAAGAACTCCGACATGGATAATTCAATTGGGCCACGCGGAGTCTGAACACAGTACGTCATAGTTCCCACATGTATCACCTCCTATCTGGAATCCTAGTCTGATTCCAAGTAGGTGATATATACGCGAAAACGGTTCATATACAACACATAGTCCAGACACTGGGAGCGATCCCAGTGTCTGGACTTGTCAGTAAATCTGATAATACATTAGAGGTCGCCAATGCTCTCAGATTTCAAGAAAGAGGAGCTCTTTCCAGTACTGCGGGTCCATGAATTGGGCACCGTGTAACTCTACCATTGCTTCCTCATATTGATCCTTCGCATCAGCCCATCCTTCAATGGTCGACTTGAATACACCGATGTCCTGGCCAGTTTCCATCCAAGCACGATCGATATCAATAAGAAGGTTCGTATGACACCAATGCTTGATAGCAAGCACAGTTGCCTTGGCAAGTGGTATGACTGCATTGTGATGAAGGTTGTTGAACGACGAATCAAAATCAATTCTGCATGTCATCAACCAGTTCTGAACTGAATACTGAGATGGACTGATCCTTACAAGATCTCCAGCAAGCAATCTTGCTGTAGGGTGATTCCTAGGTCTCGCAAGTGTGTACGAGTTAAGAACCTCGTCTACCTGATCCACCAAACAATATCCGCCGAGACCAATATCAGAGGAATTAACTCCACCTCCAAGATAAGTATTGTACGGATACTGAATGGATACAATACAAGAGATTGGTTTATTATCACGTGCCTCTGGAGGGACGCGAAACAACGAATAAGGACCATCATCGCCTGCATAACCAGCATGTTCTCCGGGAGTATGCTCTATCCACTCGGTACGAAGAGCAATGGTCTTGAGCAACCCACCAGTGAGATTCATCTCTGGAAGGATGATCCTAGTGAGGAACACTTCCTGAACGAACGATGTAATCGTGTAAGCAGTATGGTTCTCATCATTGTACTTCTTAAGAGCTACCTGCAGAATAGGTTTGGGGATATTCTGGCAGACGCGGCTCATGATAACCTGAAACGGATTAACCACCAGTTTCTCCTTTCCTTTAACTTGTGTACGGTACTGTAGTGTACCAGATGTTACCGTTCTGCACGTAGTGATACGGCGTTGTTAGATTGCCAGGGGCTGTACCAGACTCTGGAAGGTTGAGCCATGCGAACTTAATCGATGGGCTGAACTCCTGATTGATGTCAACGAGTTCGACATTGCCTGCCCAATCACTGACGAGTTTACCATACTTGGCTCCATTGACAAGCTGCCTCTGGAACGCGAGCCTATACATGGTGATGCCATCAACCACGATAGTTGGAGGAACGTCGGTAACTAGTTTCTCCTCGAACGATGCTGCATTAACTATAACAATGCTACCGACTAGCTTAGCTATGTGAGCAACTGTTCTAGCTGCACGATCGAACATGTCAAGGTAGCGCCTCCAATCAGCAACCTTCTCGTCTGAAACTATGCCATTGTCGTGAAGAGATAACAAAATCTTGTAAGCTTCCTGGATCATCATGAACGACTGACGCCAGTCAGTTCTAGCCCACAATGCAGCAAGAGTATACATGTCATCAACTCTTCCAGCTGAACCTAAGTCTTCTGGAAAGAAATGATAACCGTAGTCTTCGTAAGTGGGTTTGATCTGAGTAACCGTCTCATCGATGAGAGTTTGTGGATCAAACTTTCCCTCTATCTCACTCCATGCCCACTGATCATACAACTTGCCAATGTTCTGTGCTATAGAGATGACCAAGGCCCTAGTTCCAGTAACGATCTGCATGTTGTTGTTGAACGTAACTGCGAACCTCGGAACTGGAGTCGATCCAACAACATCCTTGAATCTCGTATCGTGGAAGTTAAGAGTCCAATCCATTCCTCCAAGCTGGCGTGGAAGTGTTTCTTTCGGGAACCCAGGATGCACACGATCGTCTCCAGCCAACCAAGCGCACAAGAACTGAGAAAGCACACCAATGTTGTTCACCTTGATGGAATCAACATGATGCTGGTACTCCTTATGATGCAGCCTAGTTGCTTCATACCACCCTGAAGTTTTAGGATTAGCAGTGGCACTAGGATTAACGATGCGTATCCAACCGTCTCCTTCCTTACGGAAGTAATGCTTGAACGGTTTCACCGCAGTATCTTCCGTAAGGGCATAAGGAGGAAAATGGGCTCGCAGGTAATCTGTCACCTCTAAGGGATCTAGTGTCACTGTCTAACCTCCAATGTGTTGTTAATCGATGTCGAAGCTCAGCAGTATGATGTACATGATGAACCCGATCTTGAGAGAAGCGTTAGTTGCTTCACGAGAAGACAACTTCGTGCTATCGATGAAGTTACTCACCGAATCCTTGATCTTCACGATGATAGGATCACTCACGCGAGATGACCTGTACAGGTTCATTGCTTTCTTGAGGATCGGTATCCTCTTGAGCTGCACCTTATCCATGATGCAAGCACGATAAGTTCTCTGGATGAGATTCGAAATGAGGATGTGATATCCAACGAAGAATCTTCCAGTCTTATCGAGCATGTCTCCTTTACCCTTGCGATACTGAGCAGTCGCGAGAGAAGAGAACAGCATGAGAACCGTACGCATCATCTCAGGTCGGATGTTACTGCACAATGCACACACGACCTTAATGTAATCAGCGTTGATGAACTGCTGTGCATTGAGAGCTCTATTGCAAATAGACTCGATCATTGCATCATAAGAGTTCTGCAACTCCTTGATCGTCTTGTTGCCTTCCTTGTCTGTACCAACCAAGGTCGTGTCAAGGATAGCATTGCCGTTCTTAACGGCTTCGTAGTAACGTTCTGCAATGAGGCCAACCTTAGTGCGGATACGAGTCTGCAAATCTGTAAGGATGTAGGTAATCTTCTTATCAGGAGAATACTGTGTCAACCCCTGATAGTGGATGTTAGCTGATCCAGACTCAACGAGCAACTCGGCTCTCTTCTGGATAACCAACTTCCATGTGTTCGTATCACGATGTTTGATATCGAACTTGTCTGTGAGGTTATCAATTGTCGCTTCCATGATGGCACGCTGTGCCTTGTAAGGGAACATGTGCTTGACAACTCCAGAGAAGAACTTATACATCAGCATCGTGAATACTGAGATGACTGCCTGATCCTTGAGACTACGAGATATTGCAGTCGTCGTCATGAAACAATGACCGACCCACGTGCACAGAAGGTTGAAGTCGTTGGCTGCAACATTGAACTCCGCAGGGATAGCAGACATCTTGATAGCTTTATTGAAGTCGTCCCTATCGACACCAACGATATCGAACAAAGCATGCTGATCCTTAGGGAAGAACCCAATGTTCGCACATGCGAGCAGTGGAGTGTTCAGAGCTTCAGGATGTGTATCCCGATTCTCATACAGCTGCCTCCAACGGATGATCTGGTTGGCAAGCTTGCTGTCTATCTTAAAAGTAAACTTCGAGAACAACTGCTTGAGAGGCAGTGCAGACGTGCTTGCCATTTCCTTGTCTCCTTATTGACCGGTCCAGTTATTCGGTATAACCTCTTGTTGTTGAGGGATCTTGCCGATGGGTTGGATGTTGGCACCCTTCATGATGTTGCAGAGCTGCTTGAAATAAAACTTGATAAGCATGTCACGCGCAGAGTTGATCTGATTGATCTGATCAATAGCAACCTGTTTCTCAAACACTGCTTGTTGTCTACCGACACCACGAGCCATGGCTTTCTTGACATCAGCGTAGTGACGATTGGACGCAGCTATGAGCTTGTCCTTGGATGTCGTCTCTGCAAGTTTGAGGAACCTCTCCGCATAGGTCTTAGCTCCATTCAGCCACCCATGCTCCTCGATGGTCTTACGATAGGTCATGGGATGATCGAGACCTGTCTTATCCTTACCATCGCCCCAGTTACCAGACTGGAACTTGACAGTGGACAAACGACCGCGCTCGTATTCGATACCGACCTTCTCAAGAGCATCGTCAACGAATTCGTGCATCTCAAGCTTACCTCCCAGACGGAGTTTCTCGAGACCTTCATTGATGTTCTCGATGGCATTACCGACGGCACTGAGGTCCTTAGCCAGAACGGTATTGACGATGGCGTCCTTGTTCAGATCGTCGAAGAGTTTCATGTTCTCTTCGATGTACTTACGCATAGCAGCATGATTACCGAAGAATGCTCCTATCTTGAAAACCAGTTTCTTGAAGAAGGTTTCGAAGCTCTCAACTGAAGCCAAAGACTCGATGGAGACATTGAAATCTGCATCGATAGTTGGCCTATAAATTGGCTCTGGAATGAAGTATTTCATAATGATCTCCATACAAAAATCGATCATAAAATAGCCCAACCCCAGACACGAAATACCGTGTCTGAGGGAGGGTTGTTGTTCTCATTTGCAGGGATTTCTTGGTTCCCAGAAATCAGAATCGTACAGTAAAGTGAGGTCAGGTGAATTAAGGAACGACTGAGCCAAGAACTGTTTCTTCTTGCTCTTTATCGCCCCACACCAGATGGACGGCTCGATCAGAGGTATATTCAGATGTGGATAACAAGACCTGGTCAGTTCATGACAATACACACTAGCCGTGCGCTTCTGAACCTCATCCTTGTTATCATAATCTTCACATATGTCAAAATCATAGTCATAGTCATACCCAAGGTAACTGACAGCTATCTTGCAAGCCTCTTTGGCCAGTTCCTCAGCATCCGGTTTGTTACACCTAAGAACAGCATAACCGTCGCACCTTAAGAAGTCAATGATGTCTTGCTTTTGAACCCCATCCCCAAGCGCATGTATCACCATGCCATCCCCGATATAGATAGCGGAATGTGAGAACCTTCCTGGGATGAACCAACTCAAGATACTTCCATCGTACCTACGAAGAAGAATATCTCCAGGCTTGATCAATTTCTCACAGGCTCTTATGTGCCTAGCTGTCACCTTATAAGGTTCATGGTTAATGTACACAAAAGGTGGATAACTAGACAGAGTTATCGTACCAAGCCATTTCAACACCAGTTTCACAAGACACATCCATATTCCTTTAATGAATCTGATGATGAACATTGGTACATCCTCCTTTACTGCTGGACTACCTTGGGCTCGACCCAACCGTGGATGACCCTATCAGTAAGCCACTTACCAAGTGACTTGAAGCTAAGGTTATCGATCTTGTAGAACATACGGTTAGATCCATTAGCCATCTGAACATCAACAACGATCCAATCTGTAGTATCCTCATTGAAGAGGTTACCAGTACAAGTGTAGAAGGAAAAGCGTGTAACGTTGTTATCCGTCTCTCCCTGGATAAGGAACTGAGCAGGACTACCCTGCATGGGAGTAACACGCTTGAATCCACCTTTCATACATCCAGAAACAAAATCATTAATCAGAACACTGTCAATCGGAAGCTGGTTCCAATGATCCTGGTGGGCCACATCACCACTGATGTATTCCTTGATGGGATGAGTGAAGTCTCCCTCATCACCAAGATCAACCATGATCTCAGAACCTATGATGTTGCCAGTATTGGGTTCGACCTGCATAATGCTATCGTCGAAACAGAATAGCATGTCGCAGTCTTTCTCGGTAACGACCTCAAGCCTCTTACCGAAGACCTTCTCAGTCCAATCCTGGATGACCTTAGCCATCTGTTCGAACGTGATGTTGCTACGAGCAAGAGACACCTTAGAGCAACGAGCAGTCCAGATCTTGACAGTAAGGCCACGCTCCATGTAGGACTTCAGTTTGAGAACCATCTTCTCGACTGGTTCTCCGATATGCTGCCAACCTTTCCAACCATCGTACTTGGCCAAGGTTCCATCGAGATCGCAGCCTATCCAAGCTTTCTGAGGATCAGCGTATTTCACGTCGTTCATGATACGCTCTAGCGCTGGTTCTACTTTGAATTTCATTTTGAATATCCTTTAAAGATTTAAACATAAAATTGACGGCTAGTAGGGAGGCTTTAGCCATCCCTACTAGCTTATCATCAGTATTGAAGCCACAGCCACTGAGGCATGTTAACATCGAACCAGCACTGGATGAGAAGAGGAGTTCCCCATCCCATCGCGATGGCAGCCGAGAACATCAGAATAGCTAGAACAATATCAGCCCAATGCTTCCTTTCAAATACATCTTTGAATGCATAGATAGACACTGCAAAAAGAAGCAGTGCTGACATTGCAGCCGCAAAGACTAAGTAGTACTTGAGTGCAACGATGAAGTAGTGGAACATAGATCACCCCATCAGTTTCTTGGTGTCAATGTGTTCGGCCTGTGCGATCTTGCGCAGCCGTGTACGTTCTTTATTGAGACGTTTAGCAGTCTCTTTCATCTCACTCTGTTGATGGTCGATCAACTGCATACGAACTTTAAGATACTCTTCCATGAATGTCTTGTGTTCCATGTCGGTTGCCTTACGCATCTTGACTGCTCTTTTGTCACTCTCATTGGCAGTGTGCCAATTACATTCGCTTAAACTCGGATCGATACCTTCCAACCTGATACCTACATCACCAGCTTTTAGATCTTTCCCTGAACTAACAGCCGTGACCCGACCATATCTACCCCACTTCTCATGTTGTAAGTGGTTGGTAGTTAACAACTCTTCCTTACCCGCCGGCTGACAGCCGACTGTGGTAATAATGTCTCCCGGCTTGAGAGACTTGTAAAAGTCGACTATTGTCTCCATTTGAAGTAACCTTTCTTGAGCAAGGGTGGCGTGTGTTACCTACCACATCCACATATCATGACGCTAATATTTTTTTAGTTATGGATTAGCATCCTCTCGAGTAGAAACCGCCACCGCCTCTCCACTCTACATGCATCGCTCTTCCGAACTGATCAACTGTATCATATTCGGAAGTAGGCTTATCGATCTTAGCCTTACCAGAAGCGATATCTTCAGCCAACTTTTTCTTCTTCTTGGCTATAGCAGCATTACGAGCTTTCCTTGATTTTGAAACGAACCCAGGAGAATACTCTTTATGTGTATCCAAGATATATCCAGGTAACGGACTGATAGGAGATTCGTTCATGATAAAATCCTCTTGGTTAAGGGTTGGTATAAGATACTGAAAACAAACAAAAAAGAATGGATCCAGGGATGGTGCTTGTGCACCCCCTGGACCCTATCCCTAACCGCACGTAGCGACGGCTATCAAGCCACCGAGTACAGTTATTGCTGCTCCTATCCAACTCGATAGAGGTGCTTGCTTGCCCCGTTTGATGCAATCAATCAATCCTCCTATCGTGAACCGGAGTAGAAGAGCAGCTATAGTGAGCCAAATGACCCACAACGCGAGAAGACCGAGTATGCTCATGTTTGTTCCTTTCTTGGTTACTTCACATGAGTAATATATCGATCAAAACAAAACAGGAACACTATAGCAGTTGCACTAGATAAGCGAGGTCACATCCACTTCCTTCGACAGACTGGATGGATCAGCGTAGAACTTAGTTACCGTACGGATGTCATCGCCAGTGATGGACGAAGCCATTTCCTGGCCGAAGTTGGAATAGATAGCATCCGCGCACAACTTCCTCAACTCATATGCGTTCTTGCTACCAGTGAACCCTAAGTCACGCATGTACTTCCTCAATCGTTTCTCCACGGCAAATATGGAGTTTAATCGACCTTTCTCATCGTACTTGCAGTGACAACCTTGAACATTCTTTTCCAGAGGATTTTTAGGATGAAGCTCTTTGTACTTCAACATCTTTTCCCATAAAGCTCCAGGTACAGGCCAGTTAACCGACCTAGCTGAAGTCAATCTGGTTTTGTGTGGGGTGTACTGTAAGTACACTCCCTTGAATGTCTGTACGAAGTTATCCCAAGTCAACCTCTTAACGTCGTTGTTCCTCATGGCGAAGCACAGCATCATGGTCATGAAGAACCAGACACATGGATCATCTTGTTCCAGCTTCGCATAAAGTTCTTTAACCTTCTTCTTCTCTTCATCAGTACGAGTCTTGTACCGATAAGGAGGTTTAATCATGAGGGGGGGGGGGAGACGGAGCGATTCTACTCGAAGCCCATACTTCGCGTAATACGAGTGAGTCCATCTCGCACAAATAGCACGCAAACATTCCAAATAAGATACTGGAGTAAAACCAGAATACTTACCGGATTCTCTACAACGCTTAACGAACTCGTATGCCATCTTGTCGTTAAACTGTTTGTACTGTATTGTAAATGGCAGTTCCAGGATCTCTAGGATGCGTCTAGTACAAAGGACAATGTTGTCACGCCTAACCTTCCCATTCTTACCAGTTTCCTTATTGTACTCCTCAGCTATCTTCGGGTAGACCTTAAAAATGTCTTCAAATGTAGCATCCCTTAGATCCTTAGTCTCTTCTTGGTACTTTGCTAGTACATCTTCGTTAGTTTCTTCCATGCTCTGTCCCTCACCTAACTACCTAAGATTCTCAATATCAAAATCGTCATCATCAACGAACACGCCAAAGTCTTCAACTGACTTAGGAGAAGCTTTACGACTAACTCCGGAAGAAGGAGAGAACCATCCACCAAGTATAGTGAATGATTTAGAGGTGATGTAATCCTTAGGCCAGATCCATTTGTCACCAACTTCCTTATCGTGATCGATCTTCAGTTTTGCTGTGTCATAGCACTTTATAACCAATGAAGAACAGATAAGCTTCTTGGAATCTGACTTCTTAAATTCCTTGTCTCCCTTCTTCTTGTTGGGAGTACCGAACCAGTGATGGAACAAGCTGA
>JAEEGL011427154.1_pt1 | contig 12471 bp, 6 predicted proteins | sample 9134231 | NCBI WGS metagenome assembly JAEEGL01 (sample SAMN16246548, study PRJNA631951) | gut metagenome | biome: gut microbiome; feature: rumen; material: fiber-attached | host: Bos | place: Iran: Karaj | collected 2018-10
CATAGGCGGCACGGATGATGACAGGATAACCGAGGTCAGCGGCTGCCTTGCGTGCCTCGTCGAGGGTGTTGTAGGCGTGGCTCTTGATGGTGTTGACGTTAATCTCGTCCAACTTCTCGACAAAGAGTTCGCGGTCCTCGGTGTCCATGATAGCCTGCACAGGCGTACCCAGCACCTTGACGTTGTATTTCTCCAACACACCGCTCTGGTAGAGGGCGACGCCGCAGTTGAGGGCGGTCTGACCACCGAAGCTCAACAGGATGCCGTCTGGACGTTCCTTGGCGATGACTTTCTCGACGAAGAAGGGCGTTACGGGCAAGAAATAGACACGGTCGGCCACACCCTCGCTAGTCTGTACGGTGGCGATGTTCGGGTTGATGAGGATGCTTTCGATGCCCTCCTCTTTGAGAGCCTTCAGCGCCTGTGAGCCAGAGTAGTCGAACTCACCGGCTTCGCCGATTTTCAGCGCACCTGAACCCAACAATAAAACTTTCTTTATTTTCGAATTGATCATATTGTTTCTTTTTTGAATTTGCATCCGTTTGTGATGACGGATTGGCTCTTACAAAAGGTTGAAGAACTCGCCGAAGATGAACTCCGTGTCAGTTGGGCCGGACGATGCCTCGGGGTGGAACTGGGCCGAGAACCAGGGCTTCGACTTGTGGCGGATACCCTCGTTCGAACCGTCGTTCATGTTGATGAAGAGTGGTTCCCAATCGGCTGGAATCGTGCTGTTATCGACCGCAAAACCATGGTTCTGGCTGGTGATGAAGCACTGTGGCGTAGGCTTGCCGTTTTCATAACGCTGTACTGGCTGGTTGTGCCCGCGATGGCCATATTTCAGTTTCTTGACCTCTGCACCTGCGGCCAACGACAGAATCTGGTTGCCCATACAGATGCCGTAGATGGGTTTGCCCGACTTCATGAACTCCTTGACGTGCTCGACTGTCTTGCCGCACAGGTTCGGGTCGCCAGGACCATTGGAAATAAACAGACCATCGAAAGTTTCGCCCATGTTGTTGAAGTCGTAGTCCCACGGCACCATCGTGACGGTGACATCGTAGCGCAACAGGCAACGGATGATGTTCTGCTTTACGCCCATATCGACCAGACATACCTTCTTCTTGCCGTTGCCGAAATGCTTGACCTCTTTGGTCGAGACGATTGCCACCTGATTGGTCAGGTTCGGGTCTTCAAATTCGATGTCTTCGCCGCCGTCGAACACAATCTTGCCCTTCATTGAGCCCTTTTCGCGCAGGATTTTGGTCAGCTCACGGGTGTCGATGCCCTCGATGCCGACAATCTGTTCTGCCTTCAGCCAGTCGGCCAATGACTTGTCGGCGTTCCAGTGGCTGTACTGCTTCGAGTAGTCGCTTACGACAAGTGCGCGAACGTGAATCTTTTCCGACTCATAAAAACAAGAAAGCCCGTTCGCATCATGAGACGCTGCCGGGACACCATAGTTTCCGACCAACGGAAACGTAGTAACAAGAATCTGACCGCTGTAGCTTGGATCGGTGAGACTTTCGGGATAACCCATCATGGCTGTGTTGAAAACAACCTCTCCGTTGACGGGTTTTTCAAAACCGAAACTGTAGCCATGAAATACATGACCGTCATCAAGGATCAGCGAAACTGCCTTTTCGTTTTGCATTGCCTGTTATTATATTTTTGAGTTATTTTGTGTTCCGTTCAGTCGCGCTTGGTTTCTTGGCCAATGCCCTTCGCTCGCACCGTTTGGCGCCCGAAATCTGCCGCGTCATGACCGAGGTCACTTTAAATTTGCGCAAAGATAAGGGGATTTTCCCAATCCGCCAAATTTATGCTGTTTTTTGAGGGAAAACGGTGGAAAAAATCAAGCGCGTCGGCTGAAATGTAATTTTCGGTTGCAATTTGACAGATACAGAAAGAGCTGTCTCCGTAGTCGGAAACAGCTCTCTGATAGTGATTATTTTACTTCCCATTCGTAGAGGCCACAAGAGGCGTCGTCCGGCTGGGTGACTTCGAGGCGGACGCCCGTTGTCGTAACCTGCTTGAACTGAACGGTATTGGCCACACCCTTCTTGATCGGGTAATTGGCCACACCCTCTACGGGACGCCATGCGCCGTCGTATGCCTTGTAAAGGATGCGCCAGCTCTTCGGTACGCGGCAACGACCCCATGGTGAATCGTCAAACCAATAGACGGTACAGGTCTGTATTGGAGTTGCCTGTGAGAAGTTGTATTCGATGAACTCCGTGCCGCCCTTCTTCGGATCCCAGTTGTAATATGGGATACTGCGGTCGTTCTCGTCCTTCGGGAGGAGACGGTCGTTGATGGCGCTGATTGAGCTGACCTTGTGCGATGCGTGTACGGTCGAGCGTGAGGCCAATGTCGCTGGCATCACAGGGCTGGTGGCACGCAACTGCTGAGGCAGCCAGACGGTCATCGAGCCGGGACCGCGGTGGTTCCATGCGTAATATGGAATGAGGTTCAGCTGTACGGAACGAGACTGAAGCTCGCCACGGGCATTGAAGAGCAGCACCTGGGCATCGGTCGTGAGTGTGGTCACCTTATATTTCTCGAGCAGGGTCTTCTCGCCTGTCGTGAATTTCGGTGATTGGTTCAACAGGATGTTGCGTACGTCGAACGACGGATTGTCGGCGAACTCGGCGCAGTAAACCAATGGACCGCACTCAACGCTCACACGACCCTGGTCGGCCTCAACCTTGGCATTGGCCTTGACCACGCGTGGCTCCATATCCATGATGAGCTCGATCTTGTCGTTGGCGCGCCAGTCGAACTTCAGTGTGACATAACCGAACTTGTCAACGGTGACAGGAACCTGCTTCTCGTTGTATTTGACGACGAAGTTCGGACGCTTGTCATCGACATATTCGTAGAGGTCCGATGGAACGACCTGGTTGCGAACCCAACCCGGGATGCGCAGCTTGACATTGGCGCCTCCGCGAGCCTTACGCAGGAAAATCTTCACATAGCCGCTGAACGGATAGTCGGTGACCTCTTCAATCTCGAATGTGCGTCCGTTGACCTTGAATTCGGCCGTATTGCTGACGTAGAGGTTGAAATAGAGGTCATTCTCGCGTACGGCATAGAGGTAGCCGGGCAGCGATGGGATGAAGCGGCAGATGTTCGACGGGCAGCAGGCGCAACCGAACCATGGCTGGCGCTGGTGTTGGCCAATGCTCTCCAATGGGTTGGGGTAGAAGAAGTTGCCGCCGTCCAGGCTGACGCCTGCCAGCAGACCGTTGTAGAGGGTGCGCTCCAGCACGTCGTAGTATTTCGAGTCGCCGCGCAGGAGGAACTGGCGGTAGTTGAAATATACGTTGCCGATGGCGGCACAGGTCTCGCAGTAGGCCGACATGTTCGGCAGGTCATAGTTCTCACCGAATGCCTCGCCGTTGCTGGTCGAGCCGATACCGCCCGTGATGTAGAGCTTCTTCTCGACGATGTTCGACCAGATGCGGTCGATGGCCTTCACATAGTTGACATCGGCAGTGAGGGCGCCCACATCGGCCATGCCCGAATACATGTAGGTGGCGCGTACGGCATGACCTACGGCCTCGCTCTGCTCCGTGACAGGCTGGTGGGCCTGGCTGTAGGCGTCGGTGCGAGCGGTGCGTCCGCGCTTGTCGAGGAAGAACTTGGCCTCGGCCAGATACTTCTTGTCACCCGTGACGAGGAAGAGCTTGGCCAATGCCATTTCTGCAATCTGGTGGCCCGGAACGCGGATCTGCTGGTTCTGGCCAGGGCCGATTTCGCGGCATACGCAGTCGGCATAGGCGCGGGCAATCTTCAGGAAGTTGTCCTTGCCCGTAGCCTGATAGTGGGCGATGGCGCCCTCGACCATATGGCCCAGGTTGTAGAACTCATGGCTCAGCTCCTCGACCTTCTCCCAGCGGCGTGAGCCGACCCACTTGTGCGGGTTGTTGGGGTTCATGGTGCGGGCGGTGTTGAGGTATCCGTCCGGCTCTTGGGCCGATGCCACGATGGCGATGACCGAATCCATGTATTGTGTGGCCGACACGACATCGACGCGGCCCTGGCGCTGGATCTTCAGCTTGAGCAGCGGGTAGGTCTGCAGGAGGTACGAGCAGCCCTCGATGGTCTTGTAGACATCTGTATCGTCGAACGAGAATCCGCGCACCTGCACGGTGTCAGAGCCTTGGCCCTTCAGCTGCTTGGCGGCGAGTTCGAAATTGCGGTAACGTCCAGTCTCTTCACACTTTGAGAAGGCCAATGGTACTGTCACTTCACGGCTTGCTTCCAGGCGCTGTCCCCAAAATGTGCCTGGAGTAATCTTTACCTCGGTAAACGGAATCGGGGTAATGGGATAGTTGTTTTGCGCCAGACAGCTGCCGGCGGCAAAAGCCATTAGTAAAAGGATTTTTCTCATTTTTATAATAGATTATAGTCTGAGCAATTATACATCTGAATGATAATCGTCCGTCAGGATGGCCGGTACATAATAGGCCGAATTTCAGCGGCGAAGTTAAAGAAAAATTTTGACATACAATGAAGATTGGCCATAAAAAAGTGAAAAAAAGTGTTTTGAGGCTGCAATTTGGCCATATTTAGGCAATTGTAATGTCTATTTGCACAGCCATTTCAGTGCATTGCGCAGGCCGTGATCGTTTCTTTGGCCGATGGCGTTGCCCCGCGAGTCCTGTCGTGGCCGATGGGCTTGGCATTGGCCGAAAGGATATGGAGTCGCACTGGGCAAAATGGGGCAATATTTCGTGGAATCGCTGAAAAAACGGAAACTTTTTTGGATTTTCGGATTTTTCTCGCTACATTTGCGGCTGCAAGATCCTGTTATGCGCCAAGGGCCGGAATCGGGACATTGGCCACAACCCGAAAAGTGGAAAATACTTTTAACTAACCTAATATTAACCTAAAAAATTATTGCAGTATGTTTCAGAAAACTGTACTCTGCCTTCTGGCAGGTTCCATCCTTGTGATGGGTCTCGGTTCGTGCTCGTCGATGAGCAACACCACCAAGGGAACGTTGATCGGCTCGGGCGCAGGTGCCGCTGTAGGTGCCGGCGTGGGTGCGCTGATCGGTAAGAATGCCAAGGGAACCATCATCGGTGCCGCTGTGGGTACCGCCGTAGGTGCGACCACGGGTGCCATCATCGGCAAGCAGATGGACAAGAAGGCCGCTGCGCTGAAGGCCGCTATGGCCGAGCAGGCTGCCGTCGAGACCGTCGAGGATTCTCAGGGTCTGACCGCCATCAAGGTTACGTTTGACGCCGACATGAGTTTCGCCAAGAACTCTTCAACCCTCTCGGCCAGCGCCAAGACCGCTCTCCAGAAGTTCGCCAGCAACATGACCAGCGAGGATATGGTGAACACCGCCATCGTCGTCAAGGGTCACACCGATTCGTCTGGCGGCGACAAGATCAACCAGCCTCTGTCAGAGAAGCGTGCCGCATCGGTCGGCAGTGTCCTGAAGAGCAACGGCATCTCATCGGCCCGCATCACCGAATATGGCATGGCTTCAAGCGAGCCCAAGACCGACAATGCCGCCGATGCTGCCAACCGCCGTGTCGAGGTTTATGTTCTCGCTACCGACGCTATGGTCAAGCAGTACGCCCAGTAATTGCATCGGCCAATAACCACAAGATTTCCTCTCTCCGGCACACGCTGGAGGGAGTTTTTTTTTGTCTAGGCCAATGGCGTTGCCAGATCCGTCTCGTCGCCCGAAGGTCCTATGAAGGTTCTATGAAGCCATCAATGTGCGGATTTTGGGGCATTGGACAAGAAGTCAAGAAAAATGGAACATATTTGCCAATAGTTCATAAAATGGGCCGAAAACTGTAAATAATTGGCATAAGTAGAGGCTATTCCAAAGAAATTGTTTATCTTTGTAGCCCGAAATGTCTAATCCGTATGAAGGAAGGATATTTGAATTTTGATGAGTATATCCGCCAAGGAGAACCCTCACAGAGGGAGAAGGCTGGATATTGGCAGACGGCTATAGGTCTTCAGGCTGTAGATGGCTTGAAGGTCTCGAGCTATCTGCAAAACACGGCGTGTCGGCATATTGAAGGAGATATAACGATAGATGAAGCGCGTGAACTCGTCAATCAATACTATATTACGAAGACGGCCCATGGTGCTAATGATGATGACAAAGAAGAGGCAGACCGTGTTTCATCGAACATAGTGAAAGTATTGTCAAGTCCGACATTCGATTTCAGCACAGGTGGCTATCAGTCAGTTCATCGTCGTGTTTTCGAGGGGGTGATGAAGCATGCCGGGGAATTCCGTAAATACGACATTACAAAAAAGGAGTGGGTGCTTGACGGCGATACCGTGCTCTATCTGAATTGGGAAGACCTGCGCCGCGCTATCGACTATGAATTGGAGCAGGAACGTGCATATAGCTATAAGGGAAAGAGTCAAGATGAAATGGTAAGTCATCTGACAAGGTTTGTCTCCAGTTTGTGGCAGATACACGCCTTTGGTGAGGGGAATACCCGTACCACGGCCGTTTTCACCATACAATATCTGCGCTCTCTGGGATTTGATGTGAACAATGACTTGTTCGCAAAACATTCTTGGTATTTCCGTAATGCCTTGGTTCGTGCTAACTATCATAATGTCGCCAAAGGGATAGACTATGCCCCAATATACCTTGAGCGTTTCTTCCGTAATCTGTTGTTGTGCGAGCAATGGGATCTGCGTAACCGCTATCTGCATATTCATCCAATGGAAGAATGGCGTGTGCAACCGAATCTAAGTACCCCGACAAGTACCCCGACAAGTACCCCGACAAGTACGATTCGCATTAACAGCCAAAACCTCATCAGAGTAGTATTGGCATTAGGTGACGAACAAATATCGGCCAAAGAATTGATGGGGAAAGTTGGGCTGAAAGATAGAGAGAATTTTCTCGAATATTCACTAAATCCTGCTATTGCTGATGGCCTTGTCCGTATGCTTTTCCCCGATTCCCCTCGCCACCCACGGCAGAAATATTTACTGACAGAAAAAGGGTTGACATTATATAAAGAATTAACGGGAATGGAATAAGCCTATGCCACACTTTAGCGAACATGCGCTGGAGATGAACGTCATAGGGCCGTTTGAGCAGCTTATCCTTTTGTCGTTTTATGTTTCGGGAGTGTGACCGCAATGTCGTTGGTCACACTCCCGAATCTTTATCCTACATCGAAGACCGAGCCGCCGATGAACTCGCGCAGGAGCGAGTTGCGTGGAATCTCGTTGTCGGACAGCGGGACGAAGTAGGAGAGGAATTTCAGCAGACGTTGTGCCTCGGGATAGGTGGGCGAGTCGGGCTGCACTTCGCTCAGGACTTGGCGGGCCTTGGGGTGGAGGGCGGCCAATTCATAGACCATCGCGGTGTTGAACACGGCGTAGGCGTTCTCCTGGAACGGGAAAATCCATTTTTCCTCGCCGCGGCGCACCGACGGCCAGCGCATGAGTGTCGATTCGGCCGAGCAGCCACGCGTGCTGTAGTCGCGGCACAGGCGGCGGATGAGACGGTTGTCGCTCGTCGAGATGCGTACGCCCTCCTGCAGCTGCAGGGCGGTGAGGGCTGAGGCATAGACAAGATATTTGTTTTCGGCCGGGATGCGCTCAGTGAGGAGGGGATTCAGGGCGTGGATGCCCTCGATGATGAGCAGGTTGTCGGCCTCAAGATGCAGTTTCTGACCGTGATATTCCCGTCGGCCGGAATGGAAATTGTAGGTGGGAAGCTTGATCTCGCGTCCCTCGATGAGGTCGATGAGGTCGCGGTTGAACTGGTCCAGGTCCATGGCATAGACCGACTCGTAGTCCTTCTCGCCGTTTTCGTCGAGCGGTGTGTCTTCGCGGTTGACGAACCAGTTGTCCATTGAGAGGGCGACGGGACGTTTCAGGCAGGTCATCAGCTGGATATAGAGGCGGTTGGCGGTCGATGTCTTTCCGCTGGATGAGGGGCCGGCGAGGAGGACGACCTTGGTTTCCGGCCGCGAGGCGATCTCTTCGGCGATGGCGGCCAATTGTTTTTCTTGCAGTGCCTCGGTGGTGCGGATGATGTCGCCGGCGCGTCCGGCACGGATGGCGTTGTTCAAATCATTGACGTTGCTGAGGCCGAAACGGGCATTCCACTCGGCCCGACGGCGGATTGTGTCTTCAATCTTGCTCATAGGTATAAAATTTTTGGCTTAATAATAATCGCTTGTTGTATGACTTTTTTGGCCGATGTACAGCGCAAAGATAACATATTTCGCAATACGCACCAAGAAAACGGCTGTGGATTTTTGCGGTTTGGCGGGAAATATGGTCACATCGGCCGAAAAAACGTGGAAAAAATTTGGTCGGTTGGAAAAAATATGCTACCTTTGCGCTCGCTAAAAGGAAGAGAAACCCCTTCTGAATGGCCTTATTGCCCCATGGTGTATGTCTCAAACGGATGGTTTGCTCCGCATACGCCGGGTGCAAAGCAAGACTGCCCCATGGTGTAATGGTAGCACACCAGATTTTGGTTCTGTTTGACTGAGTTCGAGTCTCGGTGGGGCAACCAATGAAAGCGGCGTGATCCTTTGGGTCGCGTCGTTCTGTTTATAACCGCATCCCTTGCCGTGGAGAAAGACATTGGCCAAGAAAAACAAGAGACTTGCGGCGCGACCAATAACGATACACAGATACTGAAAGAGAATGAACCTTGATGTTTTGCGAGTGGGAATCGACGTCGGTTCCACTACGACCAAGATGGCTGTGCTCGACAGTCGGGACAACGTCATCTTCACGCGGTACGTGCGGCACATGGCACGCGCCCGCGAGTCTGTGGTCACGTCTCTGGCGGAGATGGAAAGGGCATTGGCCAATGACCATCGTCTCGCCCCCGGTTCGTACACCGTCTCCCTGCGCGTCACTGGCAGCATCGGCATGGGCATTGCCGAACGCTGCCATTTGCCGTTTGTACAGGAGGTCGTCGCCGCATCGAAGTGCATCCAGCACGAATATCCCGAGGTGCAGTCGATGATTGACATCGGCGGCGAGGATGCCAAGGTGGTCTTCTTCCGCAACGGCGAGGCGCAGGACCTGCGCATGAACGGCAACTGTGCGGGCGGAACGGGCGCCTTCATCGACCAGATGGCCATCATCCTCGGCGTGACGGTCGATGAGCTCAACGCATTGGCCATGCAGAGCACGCAGGTCTATCCGATAGCGTCACGTTGCGGCGTGTTCAGCAAGACCGACATCCAGAATCTCATTGCCAAGAATATTCCGAAGAGCGACATCGCAGCCTCGATTTTCCGTGCCGTTGCCGTCCAGACCGTCATGACGTTGGCCCACGGATGCGACATCCGCCGTCCGCTGCTCTTCTGTGGCGGCCCGTTGAACTTCATTCCGGCATTGCGACGCGCGTTCATCGACTACATGCATTTGGCCGATGGCGACCTCATCCTGCCCAAGCGTGGCACTTTGCTGCCGGCCGAGGGTGCGGCGTTGGCCAATGTGAACGATGAAGAATGGTTGACCGTCGCGCAGCTCGTGGAGCGGATTGAGGCATCGTTCAACGTCGCGGGAATGACATCGGCCGGTGCATTGGCCCCGATATTCCAGTCGGCCGCAGATTATGGCCAATGGGCGGAGCGCATCCTGCGGAACCGGATTCCATCGGCCGACATCGCACCGGGACAGACGCTACGCGGATTTTTGGGCATTGACAGCGGTTCGACGACCACGAAAATCGTTGTGCTCGACAGCGACGGCCGTATGGTCTTCGACTACTATCACACGAACGACGGCAATCCCATCCGCGCGGTCGAAACCGGACTGAGGGAGCTGAAAGAGAGGTTGTCGGCCAATGGCGCAAGCCTCGAAATCGTGGGCAGCTGTTCGACGGGCTACGGCGAAGATCTGATGAAGGCGGCCTTCCAGCTCGACCACGGCATCATCGAGACCATCGCGCACTTCATGGCGGCCCAGCACATCGACCCCGAAGTGTCGTTCATCCTCGACATCGGCGGTCAGGACATGAAGGCCATCTTCGTGCAGGAGGGCGTCATCAACCGCATGGAAATCAACGAGGCATGTTCGTCGGGCTGCGGCTCGTTCCTATCGACGTTTGCGACATCGTTGGGCTACGGAGTGGCCGATTTTGCTGCCGAGGCGCGCAAGAGCCAGGCTCCATGCGACTTGGGCACGCGCTGCACGGTGTTCATGAACTCGAAGGTCAAGCAGGTGTTGCGCGAAGGTGCTTCGGTGGCCGATCTGTCGGCCGGATTGGCCTATTCCGTCATCCGCAACTGCCTCTACAAGGTGCTGAAGCTCAAGTCGGTCAACGACCTCGGCAAGCACATTGTCGTGCAGGGTGGAACGATGCGGAACGATGCCGTGGTACGCGCCCTCGAACTGCTCACCGGTGCTGAAGTGTCGCGCTGCGACAAGCCCGAACTGATGGGTGCCTACGGCTGTGCGCTGTATGCGAAGAACAACACGCGACCCCTCCCCAACCCTCCCGAGGGAGGGTGTTTGAATACACCATCGGCCAACAAAAAGTTGGATGACCTGTTGGACAAGGCAGACTTCACGACCAAGAATGTCTATTGTCACGGCTGCGACAACCAATGTCTGGTCACGACCTACAAGTTCGGCAACGGCAAGACCTATTTCTCCGGCAACCGCTGCGAGAAGGTCTTCGTCAATGGCGCATCGGCCAAAAGAAAGGGTCTGAATGCCTACGACATGAAGCTTCGTGCGCTGTTCGACCGCGACGGAATCGCATCGGCCAACGCCCCGAAAACGACATCGGCCAAGATTCAGACCATCGGCATCCCGCGCGGCTTGAACCAGTATGAGGAGTTCCCCTTCTGGCACACTTTCTTCGAGCAGTGCGGAATCCGCGTAGTGCTGAGCGATGCGTCGAACTACCGCCGCTACGAGCAGAAGGCCGGCATGGTGATGAGCGACAACATCTGTTTCCCGGCCAAGCTGATGCACAGCCACGTGCAGAACCTGATTGACAAGGGTGTGACGGACATCTTCCTGCCGTTCGTCATCCACGAGAAGCAGGCCGACGGGCAGAACAGCTACAACTGCCCTGTGGTGACGGGCTACAGCGAGGTCATCCGCAGCGTGCAGGGCGGCCAGATCAACATGATAAGTCCGGCCATCAGCTTCAAGGACGAAACTCTGCTCCTGCGCCAATGCACCGAACTGATGGCGCAGCTCGGCGTGAAGAGCAAAAAGATTGTGCGTGAGGCATTTGCGCGTGCTCGCTACGAACAGCACGAATATGAGCAGGCATTGGCCCGCTACAGCGACGACATCCTGGCCGAGGCGCGCAACAACGGCCGCATGGTCATCCTCTTGGCCGGCCGACCCTACCACAGCGACCCGCTCATCCAGCATCAGGTGGCCGACATGATTGCCGGAATGGGCGTCGATGTGATCACCGACGACATTGTGCGCAACAAGCAGATTGACTTGGCCGATGTGCATTTCGTGCCGCAGTGGGCCTATCCGAACCGCATCCTGAAGGCGGCCAAGTGGTGTGCGATGCAGGGCGACGACGTCCATCTGGTGCAGTTCACCTCGTTCGGCTGCGGGCCGGATGCCTTCCTCGTCGATGAGGTGCGCGACCTGATGGTGCGGCATCACAAGTCGCTGACGCTCCTGAAGTTGGACGACATCAACAACGTCGGTTCGATGAAGCTGCGCATCCGCAGTCTCATCGAGTCGCTCAAGCTGGCCAAGCAGAAGAACGCCATCGGCCAGAAACGCAATCCCGAGAAGTTCACAACGACGCCGACGTTCGACGAATCGTGCCGCGGCCGCAAGATTCTCATCCCGTTCTTCACGCAGTTCGTCTCGCCGTTCATCCCCGTGGTGTTCAAGCTGTCGGGCTACGACTGCGAGAGCCTGCCGCTGAGCGACAGCCTGTCGGGCGACATGGGCCTGCAATATGCCAACAACGAGGTCTGCTATCCCGCTACGTTGATTGTGGGCGACTTTGTCAAGGCGTTCCGCAGTGGCCGCTACGACCCCGAAAAGACAGCCGTCGCCATCACACAGACCGGTGGCCAATGTCGCGCATCGAACTACATCACGCTGATCAAGAAGGCGTTGGTCGATTCCGGCTTCCCGCAGGTGCCCGTCATCAGCGTCGCTTTCGAAGACCTCGGCAACGACCAGCCGGGTTTCACATTCCCCGTGCGCAAAATCCTGCCTACGGTGTTCTACGGCATCATGTACGGCGACGTGTTGGCCAAGTTCTACTATCCCGCCGCCGTGCGCGAAAAGGAGCCTGGGTTGGCCAATGCGCTACGCGACAAATACCTCCAGCTCGGTGTCGAGGCACTCACCCGCAAGGACCGCAAGGGCCTGCTGCGCCTTTTGGCCAATGCTGCCGACGAGTTCAACGACATCTGCATCGACCGCGAAACGAAAAAGGTCGGCATCGTGGGCGAGATTTTCCTCAAGTTCCATCCCTACGCGCACAAGCACGTCGTC
>JAEEGL011976323.1_pt1 | contig 12471 bp, 10 predicted proteins | sample 9134231 | NCBI WGS metagenome assembly JAEEGL01 (sample SAMN16246548, study PRJNA631951) | gut metagenome | biome: gut microbiome; feature: rumen; material: fiber-attached | host: Bos | place: Iran: Karaj | collected 2018-10
AAAGTATTCGGCATTTTTCTTCCTCCTGTGTATTTGACTGGCGCCGACAGATTTCGCGCCGCATAATATACTAAATCATTTTAATATTATAACTATTTTTGTCCAAGGTCAATAGTTTGAGTCAAGAAATCCGGCACAAAATCCCGATTGGTCGTCATTCCGGTATGACGTGCGCCTCCCCGTCGGTGGAAAGGTCGATTTTTCCCCCGATATTCTCCGCGTAATTTGCCGCCACCCTCTCCAGAAGGGCCAGCTTGTCGGCGGCGTTGTCCGCGGTGCCGAGGTGCACGGTGAATCTGCCCTGATATACGAACACCACGTCGCTTATATTCGTCATGTCAAGATTCGACACGAGCTGCTCCATGCCCCGGGAGGACACCGCGTTAAGGAACTTTTTGAGGTACTCCAGTTTGACGCTTCCCGACTGGCCCAGGGCTATCGACGCGCCCTTTTCCGGGTTTATGGGCTCCGCCCCGATGACGGCAATAAGTCCGGCCGTCCCGGCATCGTCGGTTTTTTTGAGGAGCTTTGCGTTCTTGTCTATGACCCACAGACCGCCCGCGGAACGCACGAAGGCCATGGGTATGCTCTCGGTGACGCTTATCACCACCGTATCAGGATACTTTTTGTCCACGTCCACCCTGTCGACGCACTCAAGTTCCCGCCTTATGCGGGCTCCCGTGGACGCGGAGGATATAAGGAACATATTGCCGCCTTCTTTTATACCGGCGGCCTGCAGTATCTCGGTCTCGGAGTACATGTCGTTTCCCGTGACCATTATGACGGAGACCTTGAAGAATATGCCCACGCCCAGCAGCACCGCGGCGGCGATGAGCGCGATCATGACGGGGATGTAGGCCATCCCCGTGTTTCTCCTGCGTCTGCCGTTCCTGGGTGCGTTTTCTCTCATATGTCAATCTATCCTTCGTATATCCGCTCCGAGAGCGCGAAGGCCCCGGCATAGTCCGTCGTATCCTCTGTCCAGATATTTTATCCCGCCGACAGTGCTCTCCCCGTCGGCAGAGAGGGCTGCCGCGATGAGCGCCGCGCAGCCTCTGAGTTCCCCGGCCGACACCTCGGCGCCGCGCAGGGTGTTCACGCCCCGCACCGCGGCCCTGTGGCCCTTTACGCTTATATCCGCCCCCATGCGTATCATCTCCGGCACGTGGCGGAATCTGTTTTCAAAAACCGTCTCTTCAAACACCGTCTCGCCCCTGGCCTTCAGGCACGCGGCCATCAGCAGCGGCTGCGCGTCCGTGGGGAACCGGGGGTACGGGCCGGTGACGACGACGCCCGGAGAGACAAGCCCCCTCCCGGCGTCAAGTACGATGGTGCCGTTTCCGGTCTCAACTTCACAGCCCATACGGGAAAGCGCCTCAAGGACGGCGCCAAGATGGTCCGGACGGGTCCCTTCCACTCTGACGTGTCCGCCGGTGGCGGCGGTGGCAGCCAGGTAGGTGGCCGTGACTATCCTGTCCGGTATTATTTCGTGGACGACGCTCTTTTCGAACCGGCCGCCCCTTATCTCAATCGTGCCGGTCCCGTCGCCGGTGACCGACGCTCCCGCCTTCCGCAGATACTCGGCAAGGTCGGATATCTCCGGCTCCGCGGCGGCGTTTTTTATCACGGTAAGCTCACAGCACCCTGCCGCGGCTATCATGGCGTTTTCCGTGGCGCCCACGCTTGGGAAGCGGAGTTCTATCACGGCGCCGTGGAGTCTGTCCGCCCGGCAGATGATGCTCCCCTTATCGCTCACGGCAGAGGCGCCAAGGCGCTTCATGGCCTCCAGGTGCAAGTCTATGGGGCGGGGCCCTATCTCGCAGCCCCCCGGCGGGGAAAATCGAACCCGTCCGGTCCTGGCCAGGACGGCCCCCATGAATATCACCGACGAGCGCAGGTCCCCCATAAGATCGTCGGGTATGGTGCTGCCGGTCATGGTGCCGGTGTCGATATATACGCCGTCCCCCTCCCACCGGGCAACGCAGCCCAGATGGTCAAGGATCCTCAGCGAACACTCGACGTCGGATATCCTCGGGCAATTATGTATGACGGTCTTCCCGCCGGTGAGCACAGCCGCCGCCATGATGGGCAGCACGCTGTTCTTCGCCCCCTGCACGGTGACGCTGCCACTGAGGGGCACGCCGCCGTTAATTATCATCCTGCTCATAGCGCATCTCCCGGTCCCAAAGGTTTTTCAGGCTATACTATGCGCCGTGCGTTTCGCAGGTTAATCGTCTATGAGGGACAGGATCGTCTTTACTATCCTTTCGTCTGCGTCTTTCACGCCGGCGGCCAGCGCCGAACGCGACATCTCCTCCAGAGCGCCGCCCGACAGCATGGCGGTGACGGCGTCGTAGAGGCTCTGACCGGTGCAGTTATCCTCCGTGATGACCTTTGCCGCCCCGGAGTTCTCCAGCGCCCGGGCGTTTTTCTCCTGATGGTTGTCGGTGACATTGGGCGACGGCACCAGCACCGAGGGCTTTCCCATGGCCGTCAGCTCCGCCAGGGTGGACGCTCCCGCCCGGCACAGCACCACGTCCGCCGCGGTCATCACAAGGCCCATATCGTCGATGTAGGGCCGGATATCCACGTATCCCGGCAGGTTGTCCACGCCCCGGGCCTTAAGGTTTGCCAGCAGCTTCTCCCGGCCGGCGTCGCCGCCGCCGGTGGAATGTATCTGCTGCAGAGCGCCGGTCTTTACGTTCAGGGCGATGAAGTCCGCCATGATCTCGTTCATATGGCTGGCTCCCAGGGAGCCCCAGAAGGACACCGCCAGCGGTCTATCGTCAAGACCGAGAGAGCGCCGGGCCTCCTCTTTCGTTTTCAGCCAGAAATCCTGTCGCACCGGGGTGCCTGTCATTATGACGCGTTCCGGTTTTTTATAGAGATGCTCCACGTCCCGGAAGGCCACCATCACCCGGTCCACGGTGCCGGACAGCAGCTTCGTGGTGAGGCCGGGCACGGCGTTGGACTCGTGCATTACGGTGGGTATGCCCATGGCGTGGGCCTCCTTCAGCACGGGATAGCATACGTAGCCGCCCATGCCGATGACTATGGAGGGGCGGAATTCCTTTATTATCCTTTTGGAATCATGGCGGCTTAAGACAAGGTTTTTCGCCGTGACGGCGTTCTCCCTCAGTGCCCGGAGAGATATACCCCGGGTAAAGCCGGTCATGTGGATGTTCTCAAGCTCATAGCCCGCGGCGGGGACGAGTCTTTTTTCAAGCGCTCTGCCCGAGCCCACGAACAGAAATCCGGCGTCCGGGAACATGCTTTTCAGTTTTCCGGCCACCGCCAGTGCCGGGTTAATATGGCCTGCGGTCCCGCCGCAGACGAACAGAAATCTCATCTTCATTCCGTCTGCTCCTCTTCCTGCTCACCGGGCTCGTCGGTCTCATCCGATTCGCCCCGCAGCGGCACGTCTCTCGACACGGCCAGGATTATCCCCATCTCCAGCATCTGCAGCCACAGCGCGGTGCCGCCGTAACTGAAAAACGGCAGGGATATGCCGGTGCAGGGTATGAGGTTGGTGACGACCGCCACGTTGAAGAACACCTGCAGCGCCAGAAGACTCGTTATTCCGGTGACCAGGAGGCTGCCGTATCTGTCACGGGAGTGGAGGGCTATCCAGTAGCCGCGGATTATGAGCAGGGCGAACAGCAGCAGTATCAGCACCGCGCCCACGAAACCCAGCTCCTCGCACACCACGGAAAAGATGAAATCGTTGTGCTCCTCGGGGAGATAAAGATATTTCTGTCTCCCCTGCCCCAGACCGAGACCCAGCACGCCGCCGGAGCCCACGGCGTAAAGCGACTGTATTATCTGGAAGCCCTTGTCCTGCATGTCGGAGAAGGGGTCCAGCCACGACACGAGACGTGTGCCGATATAGCCCAGCGATTCAAGAGCCTCGCCGCCGGCGGCTATGGCCGCACGGACCCGCTCGACTATGATGAAAAGTCCCGCTCCGCCAAGAGCCAGGCCCCCGGCGAACCACGCCCAGTGCACGCCGCCCACGAAGAGCATGACGGCCCCCAGGCACAGGATGATTATTATGGCAGAGTAGTGCGGTTCTCTCTGCAGAAGTATCGATATCACGGCCAGAATGGCAATAAAGGGCAGCATACCGTACTTTATGGTACGCATTCTGTCCCGGAACTGACATATCATCAGCGAGAAGAACATAATCACCGCCAGCTTCGTTATCTCAGAGGGCTGGACGGTAAAGATGCCGCCAATCTCGATCCACCGGCGGGCGCCGTTTCGGACGCTGCCGATAAATATGATCGCCACCAGCGACGCCAGCGATATGAGCATAACGGGCCATGAGACCCTTCGGTAGAAGGACACGGGGATACGGGAGGCCACCAGCGCGATGAACACTCCGCTCACGGCGAAGGCCATCTGCCGCACGAAATACCTCGTGGGGTCGCCGGAGACGTAGTAGGCCCGGGCGAAGCTGGCGGAAAGGACCATTATCACCCCCAGGGTGAGGATGATGAGGGTAAGGAAAAAGAAAGGATAGTCGATATGGCCGCGGCTGTGGCGAAGGCTTTCCGCCAGCTCATGACGCTGACGGGCGCGGCGGTCCGCTCTCGCGGCGGCGATTTCAGCCTCGTTCCGGTCGTTCGGCATACTCTTCTCTCCTTTCCTTATCAGATTTCTTTCAGGTTATTTCACAGCGATGACCGCGATCGCGCAGAACACGGCCGACACCAGTGTGAAAATGGTAAACACCTTGTACTCGTTCCACCCGCACATCTCGAAGTGGTGGTGCAGGGGCGCCATTTTGAATATCCGTTTGCCGTGGGTAGCCTTGAAATAGAGCACCTGGATGATATCGGACAGCGTCTCGCATATATAGACTATGCCGCACAGCACCAGGATAAGAGGCATATCCAGGGCGAAAGCCGTCATGCACACCATCCCGCCGAGGAATAGGGAGCCGGTGTCGCCCATGAATATCTTTGCCGGGTGGAAGTTGTACAGGAGGAAAGCCCCCAGTCCGCCGGCAAGCGCCGCGCTGGATACGCCCACGCTGAGGCAGTCCCTTCTCACGGCTATTATCCAGTAGGCCAGCATAACGGGGACAGACACCCCGGAAACCAGACCGTCAACGCCGTCGGTAAGGTTTACCGCGTTGACGGTGCCCACGATGACGAAGGCCGCGAACACCAGATATACGGCCCAGGGGACGGTGACGGTGCTCATGCTGAAGGGTATCAGCAATTCGCCGGATATATAGCCCGCACGGCGAAGAAGGAGCACCATCACTATGGCGGCGGCCAGCTGCAGAAGGAACTTCTGAGAGGCGGTAAGGCCCATATTCTGCTTCTTTTTCAGCTTGAGATAGTCGTCGGAGAAGCCGATAGCGCCGAATACGAGGGAAAATCCCACTATCATCACGTGGCGCAGATCGCCCTGGGATATGGCTTTGAAGCCCACGGCAAGGCAGGTGACGATACACCCGGTTATGAACATGAGCCCGCCCATGATTGGGGTGCCCTGCTTGCTCATGTGCCAGGTGGGGCCGTCCTCCCTGATGGTCTGACCGGCGTGGATGCGCTTCATGAAGGGCACGAGAAATGCCCCCGCCGCCGCGGTCACCGCGAAGGATACCGCCAGTGCGATCAGCGTCGTAATGTACATGAAAACCTCTCCCCGCGGGAAGCGTTACCCCAGCTTTTCAAGCCACGAGGCCACTATCTCCCGCTCATCGAAATGTATTTTCTCTTTCCCGAGGATCTGATACGTCTCATGTCCCTTGCCCGCCAGGACTATCACGTCGTCCTTCCGGGCGTTCTTCAGGGCGTATCCGATCGCCTCGACTCTGTCGGGTATCACCTCAAAGGGCGTCGCGGTGCCCTTCATGCCCTCAAGGATCTGGCTTATTATCTCCCCGGGTTCCTCCGTACGGGGGTTATCCGAGGTGACGATGACCATATCGGCCATTTTGCACGCGATGCTGCCCATTACCGGGCGCTTTTCGTGCTCTCTGTCGCCGCCGCAGCCGAACAGCAGAACGCATCTGCCCTTTTTGAAGCCGTTGACGGTATTGAGAATGTTCTCCAGCGCGTCCGGGGTGTGGGCGTAATCGATGATAACGGTGAAGTCCCTGCCCGTAGGGACCACCTCCGCCCTGCCCTTCACGCCCGCACAGCGGCCCAGAGCCGCCGCGGCGTCCTCGGGGCTCACGCCCAGATCGATAAGGGACGCGGCCGCGGTAAGGCCGTTGTAGACGGAGAACTGTCCGGGAATGCCCAGCGACACGGGCAGCGACGCTCCGGCGCATTTGAGCGTGAACTTCACGCCGTCGTGGTCGAGGGAAACGTCGTCCGCCATGAACGCGGCGTCTGTCCTAAGGGACACGGTGTCCACGGGGCAGGCCGCGGCGCCGGTCATCACGGGGGCGTAATCGTCGTCGATATTTATAATTGCCCGGCGGCACATCGTGAAAAGCTTCGATTTTGCCGCCGCGTAAGCGTCCATGGTCTTATGGAAGTCCAGATGGTCCTCCGTCAGGTTCGTGAAGATGCCCTGCTCGAAGGTCATGCCGTCCACTCTGTCAAGGGCGAGAGCGTGGGAGGAGACCTCCATCACCACGTAGGCGCAGCCCTTCCCCGCCATATCGTCCAGCAGCGCCTGCAGCTCGCAGCAGTCGGGGGTGGTGCGCTCCGTGGGGATGACCTCGTCGCCTATCATGTTGGCGATGGTGCCAATAAGCCCCACTTTCGCGCCGAGAGTGTCCTCTATCATGGCCTTAATGAGCGTCGTTATCGTCGTCTTGCCGTTGGTGCCGGTGACGCCTATCACCTTCATCCGGGAGGACGGATTGCGGTGGAAGTTGACGGCGGCAAGGGCCATGCCCCGGCGGGAATCGTCGGTTATGACGTAAGGTATGCCGCATTTCGGCGGCTCCTCGCACAGACAGCACGCCGCGCCCTTTTCGTAGGCGGAGTCTATATACTTGTGCCCGTCGCTCTCAAAGCCGCGTACGGCAATGAAGAGGTCCCCGGGATTGACGTATCTCGAATCGCAGCTCACGCCGGAGATCTCCATGTTCAGCATGGCGTTTCGCCCGTACACGTTCACGTTTTTCAGCACGTCGCCCAGTTTCAAATCCACTCACTCCCTTCCCGCAGGATCCTGCGCTGCGTCAGTACCGTCCGTTGTCGGACGGATCGATAAGCGTTACTCCGATAACCGTTCCCTTCGGCACCTCGTCGCCGCCCACCACAGACTGGCGGGACACCACTACCTTCGAGTTGGACGGTGATGCGCCGGAGGTGTCCATATAAAGCCCGGCGTTTGCCAGAGCCGATCTTGCCTGGGATACGGTCAGGCCCGTAAGATTGGGCATTGTCGTCATCTCCTCGGTCTTCGCGCCCTCGGTATAGATGACTATCTTGCTGCCCTCGGCCACCTCGTAGCCGGGAGCGGGCAGCTGGTCGGTGACCTTCACGCCGCCGCCCAGCACGCGGTACTCAAGGCCGAGTCCCTCAAGGACAGCCTCGGCGCCCTCCAGGCTCATGCCCGTGAGCTTGGGCACGTTCACGTCGGTGGAGCCCGTCTCATCAAGGCCAAGTTCGGGCTCGATGCCCATGCTGCCAAGAGACTCGGACAGTATCCCGCCCACGGAGGGGGCTGCCATGACGCCGCCGGAGGTATATACGTTCTTGTTTCTGGGATTGTCCAGCACGAAAAGGCACGCTATCTCCGGATCGTTGGCCGGAGCGAAGCCGCAGAACGACACCATGTATTCCCTGACGCCGGTGGCGGCCTCCTTGGCCGTCTTGGTGGTGGTGCCCGTCTTGCCGGCTATGTGATAGCCCGCCACGTACGCCGTCTTGCCGGTGCCCTCCGGCTCTCCCACCACGCTCTCGAGGATCGAGCACACCAGGTCGCTGGTCTCCCTGCTGATGACGCTGCGCACCACGGTGGGCTCCTTGGAGTAGACCACCTCGCCGTCGGGGGCGGTTATGCGGCTTACTATATAGGGCTCCATCAGGTTGCCGCCGTTGGCCACCGCGGACACGGCGGTGATTATCTGTATGGGCGTAACGTTGAAGGTCTGGCCGAAGGACGCGGAGGCCAGCTGCGAGAGATTGTTCTTGTCACAGAAGACTTTTTCGCTCCACCACAGTCCCCGGGTGGAGGCCTCGCCGGGCAGGTCGATGCCCGTCTTGTTCCAGAAGCCGAAGGCCTCGACGTAATCGTAGAACAGCTCCCCGCCCACCTTTATGCCTATCTGGGCGAAGGCTGTGTTGCAGGAGTGCTGCGCGGCCTCCTTTATGGTCTGCGTACCGTGGCCTGCGCTTTTCCAGCAGTGCAGCAGCTCGGTACGGCCCAGCACCGGCATGGTGCCGCTGCAATAGAAGGTGTCGTCCGTGTCGATGATGCCCTCCTCAAGGGCCATGGACATGGTGATTATCTTGAACACGGAACCGGGCTCGTAGGTGTCGGATATGGCGAAGTTCCGCCACTGGGCAAGGCGCGCGTCCCGCAGGGCGGCGGAGCGCTCCTGCTCGTCCTCAATGAGATCCAGCCTCTCCTGCACCGCCTCGGAAACGTCCCAGGGTGAGTTGAGGTCGTAGTCGTTGGCGCAGGCCAGCGCAAGTATCTCGCCGGTATTGACGTTCATCACTATGGCGCAGCCGTTCTGCGCGTCGTAGTCGCGCACGGCCTGCTGCAGATATTTCTCCGCGATGCTCTGTATGGGCACGGAGAGGGTCAGTTCCAGATCGCACCCGTCCACCGCGTCGTTGTAGTTTTCGTAATTGGTATAGAGAAGGTCTATTCCCCGGGCCGTGGTCAGGCGCACCACGCTGCCGTCGGTGCCCTGCAGATAGTCGTCGTACACGGCCTCAAGGCCCTCGAGGCCCTTGTTCTCCGTGCCCACGAAGCCGATGACGTTGCTCGCCAGGGTGGAATAGGGGTAATACCGTTTGGAATCATTCTCGATATGTACGCCGATTATGCCGTTCTCGCTCTTGAAGGTCCGCACCTGCTGGGCTACGCTGTCCTCCACCTTGACGGCGATGGTCTTGTACCAGCTTTTGGTGTCCTTCATCTTCTCGAGGATGGAGTTGGGGTCCACGTCGAGGATACGTGAAAGCTCCGTGGCTATGAGGACCTTGTCCTCCCCGTTGTACTCTATCTCGTAGGGGGAGATGAACACGTTGTAGGCCGTGGAGCTGATGGCGAGGACGTTGCCGTTGGCGTCGTAAATGGTGCCGCGGAAGGCCGAGACGGAGGTCTCCCGGGTCTGCTGTTCCACCGCCATGCGCTCATACTTCTCATGGTCGGTTATCATGACCTTATAGAGTCTTCCTATAAGCACCGCAAATGAAAGTATGCCGCACACTATAAGCAGTATAAGTGTGCGGCGGAGTATGCTATTTGTGGGCCTGAGCCCTTTTTCCCCGGACCGAGTCGCCATCGTTCTCTCCCGAATGCGCCTGTTATGAATTCAAGGCGGGCAAGCCGCCCTTAATAATTAGTCGGAACTTATTTGAAATATGTCAGCAGCGAGGACAAAAACTCCGCCGCGCGGCTGACGGCGCCGCCCTTTATGCCGCTGTCCGAGAGGACCTCGGCCTTGTCGCCGTACTTCATGCTTATCGTCTTGATCTGGCTGTCGGAGGGCTTGACCATGCCCAGCTTGTGGACGGCGTAATCCTCAACCGCCGCAAGATTGAAGGCCTTTTCGTACTCAACGGTCAGGGCTTTCTCCTCTTTCGACAGCTCCACCAGCTGATTTTCCAGCTGGGTGGTGGTGACGGATATCTCCGCAAGGCGCACGTAGGACAGCAGCACCATAACCATCAGCACCGCCGCGCAGGCAAATCCCAGCACCGAGAAGGCGGATACTATCCGCGTTCTGGGCGCGGCGGCAGTCCGGACCTTTTCACGGGGTGCCGGAAGCTCATATTCCGGGGCTTCCTCGTAGGTCAGCTCCGGCGCATAGGCCAGATTGCCGTAGACGGCGCCCGTCATGTATTCAGCCTGAGCAGTTTTTGCGGCCATATCTCTATCCTCTCAAACTATATCTTCCGTGCTATCCTTACCTTTGCGCTGCGGGAACGGGGATTGTCCCGCAGTTCCTGTTCCGTGGGCGTCAGCGGCTTTCTCGTCACCGACTCCATCGTCTTTACGAATCCGCACACGCACACCGGAAGCCCCGGCGGGCACGTGCATCCGTTTTCTCTCGAGCGGATCGCGTTCTTGACTATCCTGTCCTCCAGCGAGTGGAAGCTGATGACCACCAGCCTCCCTCCGGGATTGAGGGCGTCCATCGCCTGATTAAGACCTGACGAAAGGCTCTCCAGCTCGTCGTTCACGGCGATCCTCACCGCCTGGAACACCCGCTTTGCCGGGTGCTGCTTCTCTCTTTTCGCCGCGGCGGGGACGGAGGATTTTATCACGTCCACCAGTTCAAAGGTGGTGTCTATCGTCTTATTCTCCCTGCGGCGGACTATATTGGCGGCTATCCGGGAGGAGTATCTCTCCTCGCCGTACTCGTAAAATATCCTTCTGAGCTCCTGCTCCGGCCAGCGGTTCACGATCTCCCAGGCCGTGAGCGGGTTCTGTCTGTCCATCCTCATGTCCAGCGGGGCGTCGGCCATATAGGAAAAGCCGCGGCTCTCGTCGTCCAGTTGCGGGGAGGATACCCCCAGGTCGAAAAGCACCCCGTCCACGCCGGCGATCCCCAGATCCTTCAGCGTCTCGGCCAGGCGGCTGAAATTGGAGTGGACGAAGGTTATCTTATCCGCATACTGCGCCAGCCTCACGGAGGACTCCTCTATGGCCTGGGCGTCCGTGTCAAAGGCGATGAGGCGGCCCGTGGTCAGCCTTCTAACTATCTCAAGGCCGTGGCCGCCCCGTCCCAGCGTGGCATCCGCGTAAATGCCGTCGGCGTGGATGTCCAGTCCATCGACGCATTCCCGCAGCATGACGGGTGTGTGTGTATATTCCATCAGAAATCGAGCTCCGCGAAGACGGCGGCAATGTTCTCTGCGCTGGTCTCGGCGGCGTCGACCTCGTTCCACTTGTCCTCGTTCCAGAACTCGGCGCACTCTCCGGCACCGACCACCGCGACGTTCTTCTCAATGTCGGCCCACTCCCTCAGGGCCTGGGGCAGAAGGATCCTGCCCTGGGCGTCCGGCTCGCACTTGGCGGCGTGGGAGAACAGCGGCCTTATCTTTCCCTGGTCCACCTTTTTCATCGCCTTGACCTTCTCGGTCATCCGCTCCCAGCTGGACGCGGAGTAGGCGCTGAGGCAGTGCTCCATGGATATGGTCACGTAGAAGGTGTCGCCCAGTTCCTCACGCAGACGGGCAGGGATAAAAAGACGCCCTTTCGCGTCGAGAACGTGTCTGTAAACGCCGGTCATCTCCCCGCCCCCTTTCTCTCTGTGGGAATCTGGTACACTTTGCACCACTTCGCTCCACTTTCTACCATTATTATAGAGGCCGGCGTTTCAAAAAGCAAGAGGAAATCATAATTATTTCTCATCTTTTTTTGGAAAAAACAGCCCGGTTTTCCCAGGTGCGGTTATTATTTGTGGAAAACTCCCCGATTATCCACATCCCCGCCGGAATATTGGCAATATTTTACAGTTACGACCGGTTCCGACGCCCTTCGGCAGGCGTTTCCGCGAAAAAGAAAAAAGGGCCGCCGCCCCACTTTCAAAGGTGGGGCGGCGGCCCTGTACGGCGGCTGTCATGCCTGCATATCACGTGAAAAGGCTCATCTGCGGATTTTTGTCCGGCAGGTCTGCCATGAAGGAAAAGCACTCCTCCGGGGAGGACATGACGCCCTTTTTCCGGCAGAAATCATCAAAAATGCGACGCAGTTCCCGGCTGTTTGGACTGGGCAGCTCGTAGTCAAGTCCATAGGCGCGGATGTACCGCTCCTTCAGCCCCGGAAAGCTGCGGTCCAGGGCGGCGTAATAGTATTCCCTGTCCCCCTCCCGCAGGGTAAGGCCCATGCCGAAGGTCAATATCCCCTTCACCCCCGCGTCGGCGCAGGCGGTGAGGATGGCAGTGAGGTTCTCCGGTGTATCGTTTATGAAGGGCAGCAGCGGCGTCAGCCATACGACGGTGGGTATCCCCCGCTCCGCCATGGCGGTCAGCACCTCAAGGCGCCTTTTCGTATTGCATACGTTCGGCTCCACGACGGCGCAGAGGTCGTCGTCCCATGTGGTCAGCGTCATCTGCACCGTGCATTTCGCGCTGTCGTTTATGGCCTGCAGCAGATCTATATCACGCATGATCCTGTCGGATTTCGTCTGCACGGCCGCGCCGAAGCCGTATCTTTCGATGATCTCCAGGCACCGGCGGGTCAGCCGCAGTTCCTCCTCGCAGTGCATGTAAGGATCGCTCATGGCGCCGGTGCCGATAACGCAGCGGCGGCGCATGGATCTGACCGCTTTCTCCAGCAGCTCCGGGGCGTTGCGTTTGACCTCAACGTCCT
>JAEEGL013570115.1_pt1 | contig 12471 bp, 15 predicted proteins | sample 9134231 | NCBI WGS metagenome assembly JAEEGL01 (sample SAMN16246548, study PRJNA631951) | gut metagenome | biome: gut microbiome; feature: rumen; material: fiber-attached | host: Bos | place: Iran: Karaj | collected 2018-10
CTTTCCTCTATTCCGTGAGCAGTGACTAACAGTAGATTAACCGGAATTTGCTCACGAGAGCGGAGCAAGATGCCTGCATCGGCTATAAGTTCAACCTTTGGTCTATACTCAGGTCTGATCCGGATAAGCAAGCGGAAATCCTGCAAAAATTTGTGACTACGGGCATTTACTCAATAGACGAGGCGAGGAACAAGCTGGACATGTCGCCGTGTGACGGCGGAGACGTGCACATGATCCCCGGAAATTATATCAAGCTAACTGAAATCGGAGCCTACACCGACAAGGCGAAAGGAGGTGATGCAGATGCTGCGAATTGAAAACAAGAAAGAGGTTGTCGAAATCTACATCACCGGAGACATTGTCGACGATGCCGACGGGGCTTTCCTGCAATCGTTTGACGCCGGCGAAGGTTATCAGTGGCCATCCGAAATCCGGGCCCAGCTGGACGCGGCGAAAGGAAAACCGATTACCCTGTATATCAACAGCAACGGGGGAAGCGTTCCCGCCGGTGTGGCAATTGCCAACATGATCGCGAGACACGATGCTCCGACGCTGGCGATTGTCGACGGATGGTGCTGCTCGATTGCGACGCAGGCGTTTTTCGCTGCGGACCGGCGCCAGATGCCGAGCAATGCGTATCTGATGCTGCACAAGCCATCGACGGTCACGGCGGGGAACGCAGACGACATGCTCCAGGCGGCGGAGTTTTTGGACGTCATCCAGAAAGGTTTGGAGACGACGTATCAGCAGGCCGCGCTTGATGGCGTGGACGAAAAGAAGATTCACAACATGGTCGAAAACGAGACCTGGCTGACAGGCGAAGAAGCCGCGGCTCTTTTTGATATCGAGCTGACGGCAGCGACGCCGGTGCTGAATTGTGTCTCAGCGCGGAAGGCTGGCAACATGAAGCCGCCGCAGGGATTAAACATCAAGCCGGAAGCGGTAACGCAGATGGAAGATGATACCGCCGACAAAAAGCCGGCGGAGGTTAACAACAATGATGAAGCGGCACGGATCAAGGCCGTGCTGGCGATTGCGAAAGGGGTTATGATCTCATGAAGAAATCCGACGAAATCAAGAAAGTTATCAACGAGCTGATGACCAAGATTGAGGACGCCCAGCAGGCGGAGAACCTCACCGAAGCCGGAAAACTGGCCGACGAGCTTACGGTCGCCACGAACCAGTTCAAATCGGTGAAGGCCATGGAAGATGCTGAGCTTGACGCTTTCACGAAGACCGCGCATCCGGTCAACGTCGCCGCGCCGAAAGCGGACGCGCGCATGATGAACCGCATTTTCAATAAGCTGGTTCTGGGCTGGCCGATGACCGAGGACGAGAAGAACGTCTACGCGGAGAACCGAAAGGCTTTCAATATCCCCGGCACCCCGGGCCAGGTGGAGGCCACCCCCGGAAAAGGTGGCTACCTCGTCCCCGAAGAACAAATGCGTATTTTCTATGAGTTCCGCCGCGAGCTTTCCCAGCTGCGCGATTACTGCAACGTGTTCTCCGTGACCAAGCCGAGCGGGAAGTTCCCCGCGGCGGGCCAGACCAACGCGACGATGGTCAGCGCGGACGAGCTCAATACGCTGCACAAAACTGATTTTGATTTCACTCAGATCAGCTACGAAGTCACGGACTACTTCGAGATGGTCCCGATTTCCGAGCAGTTGAATGAGGATGCCGATTTCAGCATCATGGACATCGTCGGCGCCCGCCTGGCTCGCGAGGCGGTCAACACCGAGAACAGCGTTATCCTCTCGGCGATTGCGACCGAGCTGAATTCGCCTACGACCATCACCACGTACAAGCAGCTGTTCAAAGCGCTGAATGTCACGCTCGACCGCGCGTTCTACAGCAATGCGCGCATTTTCTGCAACCAGGATGCGTTCCAGTGGCTCGCGACTTTGGAGGACGGGGTGAACAGGCCTTTGCTGGTGCCTGACGTCACGGCGCCCGACACTTACCGGATTCGCGGTAAGAAGGTTGTCGTCGTGCCGAATGGCGTGATGGCGACGGACACTTCCGCATCCGACCACCTGGCTCCGATCTATGTCGGCAGCATGTCCGACTTCATCGGATTCTTCGAGCGCAAAGGCCTGGAGCTCGCCGCGAGTGAGCATGCACTGTTTGACAAGAATGCCATCGCGCTCCGGGCGGCCATCCGCTTCGGCGTGAGCATCCTGGACGATGCTGCCTTGGCTGCGCTCAACGTTAAGGTTAACTGATCATGATTACGCTGGCGAGTGCGAAGGAATATCTGAGAGTCGACGGAACGGCGGAAGATGCGTTAATTGCCGGGCTCGTGACAGCCAGCGAGGCCTATATGCAGAACGCTGTCAGCGGGTACGCTACCCTGTACGCCGCTGACAGCCGATTTGCTGCGACCGCCGATATGCTGCGGAATGTGTATATCGCCGAGGCGTATCGGAACAGGGACGCCATGAATGACGGCCGCGCAAACGACCGGCATTTCAGTTATCTCTTTTTTTCACAAATCACACAGCTGCAGAATTGGGTGGTGATGCCGCCGTGATTCAAACTGGGTCTGCGATGCGGACGACGATCGACGATCTGACCGAGCGGGTCGAGGTTACTTATTGCGACCACAAACGGGACAGCTCCGGGAACATCGTCAGCATATCGACCAAGACGCACAGCCGAGGAACATGCTGGGCCAAGGTGCTGCCGATTGCCGCGAATGTCGGCAACGGCTACGAGTCCGGACAGAATGCGGTCGGCTACCGCGTCACGGTCCGGTATCGTGACGACATACTGCCGGACGACCTTGTGAAATGGCGCGGGAAAACATTATCCATAACCGCTCCGCCGTATGACGCCGAGAGCCGCCGCAAATGGACAATCCTGGATTGCAGGGAGCTGATTGCCGATGGCGGGCAAGCGTAATCATTACAGGGATAGGGGATTCACGCGCGGCACGATGACGCATCAGGCCATCAATCAGGTAGTGGCTGCACTGCGTCAAGCTGGCGACCACGTGGAAGCCGCAGCCAAGGCCGCGCTGAAGGAAGGTGTCGACGTTGTCGTCGCGGAAGCTAAAAGCCGCTGCCCGGTATACGAAGGGACGAAGGTGAAGAAGAAGCTGAAGAGCGGCACCCTGGAGGACTATATCGTGAAAGACAAACGGGCCACTCCGGGGCAGCTGCGGGACAGCATCCACGCGGTGGACCGTTACGGTGACGGATCCTGGTATAACATCAGCGCCGACGCCGTGGTCGAGACTTCGAAGGGCCCGCTGTACTACGGCGCCATCGTCGAGTTCTCTCCCAAAATCAACAAGCCATTTCTTTACCCGGCGATGGATGAGCACAAAGAGCGGGTACAAAGGAAAATCATTTTAGCCGTGCAGCAAGCAGTGGAAAGGGGGAAGTAGATGGTCGAAGTACTAGATACTGTCTATAGTCTTTTATCGTCTGATTCCACCTTGTCCGGCCTTGTGGCGGGGATATACCATCAGCACGCCCCGGCTGGGAACCGCCTGCGCTATCCGTTCATCGTCTATTCGCAGCTATCCGATACGCCAGCGTTGACTACCGACAACGCGGAACGGGAGCGGCGGGTCACGATACGGATCCACATCGTGGTGAAGGAAGGACAGTATCAGCAAGTGTATGCCCGCGTCCATGAGCTCATGATTGGCGCGGGATTCATGAGAAGCTACACCAATGACATTTATGACGATGGCGATTATGTTCGCATCGTCGACTACAGAATAGGAGTTGATAGTCAATGAGTGCACCGGCTTCCGGCCTGACCACCGGTCAAATAATTGGAATTCAGAAGCTTCATGTCGCGGAAATGCTGACTGACGTCGCGAATGATTCTGCGACTTACGGCGACATGCTCGACCTCGGGAAAATTTTGATTGAGGTCCAGATCGAGCCCACGACCAACGACGCAACGCTGTATGCGGACAATCAGGCGATTGATACCGCAAACAGCATCCAGGAGTATCGGCTGACGTTTACCACGGCGTCGATGCCGCTGGAGTACCTGGCCTATTTGTTTGGGCATAAGGTGCAGAACGGCGTGATGATCGCGGACAAAAACGACGTGGCGCCCTATTTCGGACTCGCGTTCCAGAGCGACAAGCGGAACGGGAAAGCCAGGTATATCAAATTTTTCAAAGTCCAATTCGATGAGCCCAGCGAAGATCTCAACACCCGCGGCGAGAACATCGAGTACAATACCCCGACGATTTCCGCGAAGGCGATCTACCGTCTGTCCGACGGCCTCGTGTACGCCAAGGGCGACGAGGAGGCCACGGGGTGGTCCAGCTACATCGGCACGAACTGGTACTCGGGCATGGGCTACACCACCCAGGCTTAACGGGGTGACATGATGGACACGCCGAAGATCAACATTGACGGAAAGGAATACGAACCTGCCCCGCCGACTATGCAAGTCTGGAGGGGGACAGTGGATTTTCTGGACGCTGACAAAAGCGGCTGGTCTTTGGAGGACCTGGGCAAGAGGTACGTCGCGTACATCGTCGCGGCGTACAATCGCCCCGAAGTCACGGCCGAAGCGGTCGAGAAAAACCTGATGGCCGCCGACCTGGTGCCGACCGGGCAAGCGCTGGCGAACTGGGTATATATGCAGATCCTCGCGCCTTTGGCGAAAATCCCAAACGCGGACGCGCCGGAAGCAGAAAGCTGACGGCGCGAGAGAATCTGCTGGTCTATTACGAAAGCTTACAATCGGCTTACGGCTGGACGATCCAAGAGATAGACAGGCAGGACGCGGTCTTTTTACTGGAGCAGCTGGCGGCGAAGATGAAAGCCGAAGCTCCGGACGTGAGCATCGAGGACATTCTGTAGGAAGGGGCGTGAAGCAATGGCCAAGGAAACTTTAGGGCAACTGGCAATCGGCATTGGTTTGGATTTTTCAGCGCTCGAGGCGGACATTGGCGAAGCGGGGCAGACTTTGCAGAGCGCCCTTTCTAAAATCCAGGCCAACACCCGCGCGATCAAGCTGGAGACTGACATTGACGTCGCGCGGCTGACCGAAGCCGGGAACGCGGTCGACCAGCTGAAGGCAAAGGAAAAGGGCCTGACCAGGGAGATTGAGGAGCAGAGCAAGGCGGTCAAGCTGTTAGAAATCAATCAGCAGTACGCGCGGAAGACCTTCGGCGCTGACAGCTGGCAGGCAAGGAAGGCAACCAACGAGTATCTGAAGCAGGTCCTGCACGTTGAGAAATTGAACGGGCGTCTGCGGGAGACTCAAGCGACGCTGGTCCGCATCAACGGCGAGGCCGCGAAGACGTCGGCGTCTATGTCCGGGATGAGTGGGCGGCTACAAAGCGGATTGATGGGCGCGGCGAAAGGGGCTGCCGCTTTGGCTGCCGGACTCGCGGGGGCGTATGCTACGGCCCAGACGCTGCGGCAGGGACTGGAGTGGGTTTCCCAAGGCGTTGACCTCTCGGCCCGCGTGTTCGATTTGTCGAACCAGTTTGGAGCCACCCAGTCAGAGATGATCGAGCTCCTGGGCATCATGGACAGCGCGAAGGTGGACGCTGCCGCAGTGTTCAAAGGGCTTGCAAAAACCTTAGAAGAAACCCAAGACCCGGCCAGCAAGACGGCGCGGGCGTTGGCGGCTTTCGGTGTCAGCTTGCGCGACGCACAGGGCCGCGCGTTATCTACGCATGACGCATTATTTGCGCTTGCAGATGGGTTTCAGCGGGCGGCGGCCGGCGGGCGGCAGATGGAGTATATTCAAACGCTGCCTAAGAATATGCGCCAGTTTGTTGACCTTCTGCAGAAGTTTCCCGTGTATCTTTCCGAGAGCCAGAAGGTTTCCCGGGCTATCATCGACCCGGAAGCGGCGGCAACCATCGGCGATGACCTGCGGACCCTCGACCTCCAGACGAAGGAGTTAAAAAAGGAAGTCGCGGCGGCGCTGTTGCCGGTGGCGTTGGATTATGTGCCAAAGGCGACAAAGGCCTTCGGCGAGTTGAACAAGTCGATAGAAGCCAACAAAGAACCATTGCAGGCGCTGGCGGTATGGGTTGCGAAGATAGCCGAGCTTGGCGGATTAGCTGCGCGTGGACTTGGCGAGCATCTCATGAACAACGTGAAAGCCCTGCAATCACTTGGGGATTTTGAAATCCTCGATGAGTATGGCGAGAAAATCGCGGACTTTTCAGCCAATGCGAAAAAGGCAGAGAGAAGTCTTTCTGACTTCCGGAAGGAACAGGACACGAAGCCGAAAGCGCCGGAACTGCTGCCGGACGTGGACAAAGAACTGGACGGCTATCAGGACAAGCTGGCAGACTTTACGCGCGACCTAAACGACAGCATCTACAAAGCGACGCACAACGCGCTGGAAAATCAGCTACACGAAATCGAAACGCAAGCCGAAAAACAGCGCGAAAAGCTGGCACAGCTCGCGCAGCAGGCGGGGAAAGCGGTGCCGCAAGAAGCCCTCGACCTCATAGACCTGAACGAGGAAAAGCGCAAGGCCAAAGCTCTCGAAGACTTCTCCCGCAGCACTGTGGACGGCATCAACGCCATATTCCAGACCGGTCTGCAAAAACGCCTGGCTGACATCGAAAAGGAAAAACGCGCATGGATCCAAAAGGGGCTCGATGAAGTCAGAGCGACGCAAGCGGCGGAGCGGCAGAAACAGCAAGCTGTTCAGGATGCCGCGCAGTCGATGTTCACATCCCAGCGCAAATACCTGGACGCCTACAGGAAAGCAAAGGCGCAGGAAGAAACCGGCATCGAGGTATTTCGTGGCGTGAAGTCCAGCGGTGGCGGCGGTGTTGTCGGTGCCTTGCAAGATATTTTGCGGCAAGAGATGGGCATTAGGCCGGGTGACCGTACCAGCGTACAAGAAATCAATGAATTTAACGCGGCGCTTGAAGCGGCCAAACGGACGCTTATACCTATCGGTGAGGGGCAATATACCGGGCCGGAGGTGATGCGCGGTTTGCAAGCGGCCCCGGCATGGACGCAGGACTTCACAACGGCCATCAATTCAGCGTTTGCCCCGCTTGCCAGTGGTGAAATTCGTTTGGGCGCGGACGGTATCGAAAGCCGTTTGGACAGGACGAATGAAGAACTGCGGGCCATCCGTGAACAGCAGGGCGGCGAGATGCCCGCCCCGGCGGTGACGGTGAACGTTACCATCGAAACGGCGGTGACGCAGGACAACGCGGCCATGAGACAGCTTGCGGACACCGTAGCAGACCACATCACGCCAGTTGTTGAGTCGGCATTGGGTAATACATGGAACAGCTATAAAACGTAAGGGGGCGCGGTGAATGGCAGTTGTAAGAATAGGCGACGCAGACGCATTGAACGCGCCGGACGAGACTATCACGCCGGACGATAGGCAGACGCAGATACAGACTATTGGCGGCATAGCAATACAAGACTACGGCCACATTCAGACCGGCGACAAGGTAAACTGGAACGGCGTCCAGTTTGGACAGCGGCAAGCCGAACTTGTCGAAGGATACTGGCATAGCCGCGAGACAGTTACATGCACCAATGCCGGTTTGCAGACATTTTCGGCGCGGGTGGTTGTGAAGTCGTGGAAAAGAATCCCGCGGTTTGAGAAAAAGGCGGTTGAGATGAATGTCGAATTGTGGTTGATTGACGGATGGGACGGTGCTGACTAATGGCGAACGCTTACATCAATTTTTATAAAGATAACCCGACGGCGGGCGGCGTGGACGGTACGCAGATAAGCCTTGATGGCCAGCAGACACAGCCGTTGACCTTCTCACTTGACGCCAGCACGAACGAAAGCAAGACCGCGCCGGTTGCGCTACGTTGTCAAAGCGGGTACGAGACAAGCGGTTATACGACTATTTCTTTCAGCGGCGGGACAGCTTCAAAATGGAGCGCGGCACTTAGTGAAAATGGCACCTACGCCAGCAGTATCACGATCGCCACGAAAATCCCGGCCACTAATGTTATTTTTTGGGTAAAGGCGGCATCGGCATCTAGTGAAAGCCCCGGCAACGATACATCGGTTTCGATGGTGGCGGCGGCGACGGTAGTCCCGACGGCGTGAGATAGGGGGCGCGGCGGATATGCTTTACAAAAATATAGGCTTGACGCGCCTACTATCAACGGCGGCGACAACCTATCAACAGGGGCCGGGGTTTACTTATGCGCGGTACGGCGTAGCCTTCGCACAGATGGCCGAAAGTGCTTGCTTCGGCATCGCGGCGGCGGGCGAATTGTGGTTGCGCTTTGGCCTGTTTCGTGGCGGCGCAGATGTGGCCCGTGTGGGCGATAATACAAGCGGATTCACCGGCGTCCAGTTTGGCGGCAGTTTTCAATATTACCAGTGCATTTTATACGTTGACGGCGCGACGGTGCAGACTATCAATAATCTGCCATGGCCGATGGCCGCGCCGACTTTCGATTTTCTTTTGCACATTAAGGCGGGCGCGTCTGATGGTGTGCTTGACTTCCTAGCGGTTGACGGCAACGGTGACACGGTAGAAACCTACGCTTATACGGGGCCTGTCAATAGCGGTGCGGACTTCGCCAATGTTTACGCCTATTCAGAAAACCCCGGCAACTTTTTTTATGATGTTGTCGTTTCTGATACGGTGCTGACGGTGAACGACCACGCCGGTTATTCTGAAACATTAAACGGCGACACCATGCGAACGCTGACGGCATCCGGGGGCGAGGCGGTAACGCTTCACGCCGACACGCGGCGGGCTTTGTATATCACGATTAAAGGCGACACTTCGCGCCGGGTAGGCAACCGGGTGCAGATCGCGGCGAACACGAAACGCCGTATCCCACGCGAAATAAAGACCGACTTTAGCGGCCCGCCGTATCCATCGGACGGCATAACGGCAATAAACCTCAATCTCGCAGAAGCGACGCTGACGGATACGGCCAGCTATGGCACCGTCATCCCTACGTTGCCAAAAGAAGAACTGCAAGGGTATATACTGGATTTTCCGTATAGTTTCATTGTCGAAAGCACAAGCCATAGCGGGCTAGAGATGACGGCGAAATGCACATACGACGTTGACCGGCTTTTATATACGCCGTTCAAACTGCAATCAAGAAACAGCGTCAACTCGCAGACCTTCGCGGCAGAAGTGGCGGCGGCACTTGGCAAGGGCCTTATTTATCACGGCGACACATTCACCTACAAAAACAAGACGGGCGGCAATAACAGCACGTATAAAAGCCTTGTTTCAAGCGTTTTCGGCTGGTCGAACCGCGTCCCGCGCATACAGTACAATGTCGCTATCCGGGGCGGCAATCTGTTAATAATCCAGCGCGGGGCCGAAACGGGCCTTGTCAATCTTGACGAAATAGGGCCAACGTGGATTGAATCCATGCCGACGATAACGCGAGAACTCGTGCGGACAATATGGAGTTATGGCGTAGATAGCGAGATAGACGGCGGAATCGGGGCGCATCAGCGGGTATTCGTTGACGGTGGCGACGATGAATATAACAATGAAGTCGTAACTTATGACCACTTAACCACACCGGCGGGAGAGACGGACAGCCGCCCGCGAACCATTTACCGTTATAATTCTGACGGCAGTTATACGTTGATAGAATACAGCTATCAATGGACGGGGAGCAACTACGTCCTACGAAGCGAGACAGAAACCACGCGGGCGGCGGACGGTTCATTTATTTCTCAAAGTATTACATACCATGAGATTTTACAAGGTGGCTGGCGTAATAGCTATACCACGGCGGTTGACGAACAAGGTAATACTATCGGCGTCGGCAGTACTGGCGGGCGTACCCGCCCGGGCGATATGGCCACAGGCGCGTACGCCGATCAAGTCAAGCTGGCCCGGGGTGGTAAGTGGGTAGGCACGAAAAACGGTATTGACGGCGGTACTTCGCTAGTTGATACGGATTTTCCGGTTGATAATGCCATGCAAACAAAATGCCTTAACGAAATCAAAGCGTTAAACCAATCTATCAAAGAAACCGTGACGCTATCCTTCTGCCCGCCCGTGGCGGCATCCGTCCCGGCCTATCTTCATGTTGTGGATTTTACTGACCGCATTATCTGGCAGGGGCATGAGTATTATCTATCGTCGAATAGCGTATCATTTACGCCGACGGGCCACCGGCAGACGCTGACGCTTGTGAGGTGGATTATATGAACTATGGCGGGGTGCAGGGCCTAGCGGCTACGATTGCGGACGCGGTAAACAGTATGCAGGGCGATAAACCGGCAGAACAGGGTAAGTATTCGGGCGGTGCGGTCGAACTTTCGGACGGCACATATACCGCCGTCCTGGCGGTTGATATACCGCTTGCCGATGGTGATTATGTATGGGCCGTCAGAAGCACCGGCGGGCGGGCCGTTATAGTGGGTGCATGATATGGCTACCATGTATCAAACGAAGGTTTCAAGCGTCGAGGGCCGCGTGGTTGTTGACGAGAACGGCGACCGGCTGACGCGGATTGGTAATATGCCCGTCAGCCCCGGCGATTATGTATGGACGGACGGTGCGGCGGTTTACGGGTTTTTTCAAGATACGGACGAACAGAAACCATATATCCCGCCCGTGTCCGGCGGTATCTTATACATAGATGATTCGACAATGTACCGATATCGGCGGCAAGTCTATATGCAGTACAGCGGCGGCATATTGGTTGACGGGCTGGCGGCTTGTTGGGTACTGACTACAACCGAAGCTATCAATGCGTCAACCGGGGCGCGGTGCAGTTTGTCAGTGCTTGATAGCATCACCGAAAGCATTACTGATGCTTGCGTTACCGATGATGGCGACCTACTTATAATAACGCAAATATCCGCGCCAGCGGCAGAAGAAACGGCAAAGATATACCGGGCCGGTGAGACGCTTTCACTCATTGCGACAGTGGACGATTTCTCCCGGCTAGATACGAATTTGAAATCCATGCTTCGCGGGCATTGCCCTATTCAGCCCGATATCGAAAGCTACGTTTCGCGGTATATCACAGAAGAAGCTATACACCCGGATGTCAGTTGGAACATGATTGTCAGGGCCAGCGGAACGGCGCAGTGTGACTCACCAATAGAAACGAGTGATTTTACCGAAGTTTATACCGTCTATGATATAAACTCGCAGGAAGCTGTGTTTGAATCGGAAGACGCTTATCCGCTATCATGGGCCGGGACACGGCGGCGAACGGTGTCCGGTGGGCGTTGGTATGTATTCGACAGCGGCGGCACTTTCAAGGCAATAGAAACATCTTGGGAATGGCGCGAAAGCGAATACCGTGTTAGCCATGTAAATTATGATATATCCGTCTATACCGAAGAAGATCGAAACAACATCCCGGCGGCAGACAAAGACGCGCTACTGGCAAAGGGTTTCGACATTGACCAGCAGGCGTTACCGTTTGAACTACATCATAGTATCTATGCCGTAATCCCGGCGAACAGCGCAAGCGGGACAAACTATGATACTGCTAATTGGGCCTTGGATGATACCACGGCACAAGTCGAAGGCGGGCCGGACAAATCCATCGGCGGGACGATATACACGGACACCGGCCTAGTTTGGACAGTGTCTGGGCATCAGTACGAGGGCCGCAAAATCCGCGACGAATACACAACCGGCGAGGTAGAACTTGTGGTGGCCGCGAATTATGCTTTTGAAGCCCTGCCGGGGCTTTTTGAATACGGGCAACAGCACAGCGGCGAATTAACAACCGGCGGGTTGAACAACTACCGCGTCAGGTATTGCCGCATTATATCACAGGTAAAAAGCAATCTAGAAAGGGGATAGGCAACGATGGCAGGGCAGTACACGTTAAATGGCAACTTCACGCTTCTTGAAGAAACCGAGGGAACGCTTTACAACGTCGGCATCAGCGATATAGAATTATCGTCTGATGCCAACAAGGGGCAGGGCATCCTGTTTAAGTCGGGCGAGGTTCAGCCGTTCAAAGGCACCATCTATGCGCGAAGCCTTGATGAGTCGGCCAAGTTGAACGTTCAAAATTTTATTGAAAAGCGGGGAGGGGGTGATAGCGGCGGCGGCGGCGGCGGTACTCCCTATATCCTGCCGACGGCGGCAACGAACATCAAGGGCGGAATCAAAGTCGGCGATGGCCTTTCCATGTCCGGCGAGTATTTGCAGATCGCTGGCAGTTACATTCCCGCAGCCTATGTTTCGCAGGCCGACGACGGTGCTGTCATCTGGTTGACGGACCATAACGGCACGACCTCGGCCAGCATTAAGAACGGGACCGACGGGACGACGCCGGCCTTCTCGGTCGACTCCATCGAAGGGGGCAACGCGCTGGGCGTAAGTGTCGGCGCGGATAGCTGGACAATTAATATTTACAACGGGACCGCCGGAACGGATGGCATAACGCCGGCGATGACCACGGACTCCATTGAGGGCGGCAACAGCGTGACGTTCTCGACCGGAATGAACACGGTGTCATTCAATGTGTATAACGGGGCGAACGGCGCGAACGGTATCGGTGTCACGCTGACCACTGA
>JAEEGL013874016.1_pt1 | contig 12471 bp, 11 predicted proteins | sample 9134231 | NCBI WGS metagenome assembly JAEEGL01 (sample SAMN16246548, study PRJNA631951) | gut metagenome | biome: gut microbiome; feature: rumen; material: fiber-attached | host: Bos | place: Iran: Karaj | collected 2018-10
AAAAACGATTCCTATATAAATATCTCACGACATTTCCGATACTTTCTTCGTCGCTACCGTCTTCGTGGGGATGTCAAGCTCCTCATAGACGGAGTTGTTAGACTTATATTCCGGCACGATCTGTTTCATCATGCGAACGGTCTCCATATCATTGTACTTCTTCGAAACGGTTATCAGCTCGTCGATGGCCTGGCAGACCTGATTGAAGTCATACGGCCTCACCTCGGCGATGCGGATCTTCTTGTGGAAGGTGGGCTTGGTAGTCTCCTTGTCGCCCAACACCTCTTCAAAGAGCTTCTCACCCTCTCGCAGACCAGTGTACTCTATTTTCACATTCTTGGCGCCCGACAGACTGATCATGCGTTTGGCCAGATCTGCGATCTTCACGGGACGGCCCATATCGAAGACGAAGATCTCACCACCGTTGCCCTTCGTGCCTGCTTCCAGCACCAGCTTACAGGCCTCTGGGATAAGCATGAAGTAGCGAATGATGTCGGGATGGGTCACCGTCACAGGACCACCGTTGCGAATCTGCTCACGGAAGAGTGGAATGACGGAACCATTAGAGCCCAGCACGTTTCCGAAGCGAGTGGTCACAAACTGTGTGATGGGTTTGAAGTCGGCTGAGAGATGGAGTCCCGGACCACCATACTGTGTGGTCTTGATGGCACGGTCGAGGGTCTGGACATAGATCTCACAGATGCGCTTTGAGCATCCCATGACGTTGGTGGGATTGACGGCCTTATCCGTAGAAACCATCACGAACTTACGAACACCGTACTTCACGGAGAGGTCTGCCACGACCTTCGTTCCGTAAACATTATTCATAATAGCCTCCGAGGGATTATCCTCCATCATCGGCACATGTTTGTAGGCTGCGGCATGGAACACATATTCAGGTCGGAACTGATTAAAGATGGCATCCATACGAGACATGCTGCAAACGGTGGTGACGACAACGTGCACCTCGATATTGGGATACTCCTTGGCCATCATCAGGCGCAGGTCGTGCTGAGGGGTCTCCGCCTGATCTATCAGCATCATCGAGGCAGGCTTACAAGAGGCAATCTGCCTGACCATCTCAGAACCGATGGAGCCTGCAGAACCCGTAATCAGCACCCGACGGCCACTGAGCAGCTCACCCACGGACTTCATATCGACCTTGATCTCAGCACGTGGCAACAGGTCCTCGACCGATACCTCCTTCAGTTGTATATCACCGATGTCGGACTTATCGTCTTCCTCACCTATCTTCTCTACCTCGATGGCGTTCTGTGCCATGAAGATTTTCACGCCCATTCCGATGAGGAGATCCTGCAGATCCTGGTTCTTTCGGAAGTCGTTGGTGCGATAGGGCGACACAAGTACAGCGCCGATATGGTAGTCCTCGACCACCTTACGCAGATCGTCCTCCATCGTAAACACCTTCTCGCCCACCAGTTCGTTATGGCGCAGACGGTGGTTGTGGGAGATGAAACCTTTCAGAATGAAGCGACGGGGCGTCTGGGTACGGATGCTCTCTGCCAGTCCGACACCACCACTCTGAGCACCATAGACCAGCACTCGCAGGGCACTGTTATCAGCCGTAGAGACATCGTAGACCGTCTTCACCAACACTCGCATGGCCCACATGGCCAATGTGGCTATGACGAACATCAGAACAATCTGACGACCAGTCAACGGCTCGAAGTATTCGCTGGGGGCTTTGAACATCAGCACATGAACGCCCAAGGCAAGTACCAGCGACAAGACGTTGGCATAAGCCACACGCATCAGGTCGATAAACGACGAATAGCGCACAACGCCGGCATAGGTGTGGAAATAACGGACACCGATTATGCTCAGTGCCGCATAGACGGACAGAGAAGCCAACAAGGTCGGCATGCGCATGGTCAACTCCGTCCAGTTGCTGAAGATCCAATAGCTGATGACACCCGACATCATCAGAATCAGCAGGTCGAGCACAATGATACTCCAATAAGGCAATGAATTACGGCGGAAATACCAGTTCGCCAATTTACGGAAAAAGTTCATATACGATGGTTGATAGTTTTATTAAGAAATTGTTGATAGGATGGTCTCGATAATACGTTTGACATCAGCCTCCGTGACCATCGGGCCAGAAGGCAGACAGAGTCCTCTGTGGAACAGGCTCTCGCTGATACCGTTGATATAGGCAGGCACATCGTGATAGACAGGCTGACGGTGCATGGGCTTCCACAAAGGACGTGACTCGATACCGGCCTTGTCAAGTGCCACTCGCATGGCTTCGACATTACGATTCGGTTCACAGTCGGTGTGCACAGGGCCTCCACCATGAACCAGTCCGGCAGCGCCACCTACAGCACCACTGACAGGCTGTTCGTAGGCATATTCCTCACCCTTTACCCGCAGATGCTCGTCGAGCAGAATCGTACTCAGCCAGAAGTTCGACTGCATCTCCTTCGGTTCATCGTGGAATGTGATACCATCGACGGCAGCAAAGGCGTCACGATACATGGCGGCGATGTGACGGTGATGGGCGATATGCTCATCAAGCACACGCATCTGTCCACGACCAATACCGGCACAGATATTACTCAGACGGTAGTTGTAGCCCACAGCCTCATGATGGTAGTAGGGATAAGCCTCACGGGCCTGGGTGGCATACCACATCACACGGTCACGAGCCTCAGCATCAGGGCAGACGAGTGCTCCGCCACCTGAGGTTGTGATGATCTTATTGCCGTTAAACGACAACACACCATAGCGTCCGAAGGTTCCAACCACGCGTCCTTTATACTTGGAGCCAAACCCTTCTGCCGCATCTTCCACCACAGGGATGTCATAACGACTGGCTATGGCCATGATCTCATCAATCTTGGCAGGCATGCCATAGAGGTAAACGGGCACGATGGCCTTCGGCTTACGGCCTGTGACAGCGATACGGTCGTTGATAGCCTTTTCGAGCAACTCGGGATCCATGTTCCAGGTTTCTTCCTCGGAGTCGATCATCACAGGTGTAGCACCCAGATACTTGATGGGATGGGTAGATGCACAGAACGTGAAACTCTGCACCAACACCTCGTCGCCAGGCCCAACGCCACAGGCAAGCAGCCCGAGATGAACAGCCGCCGTGCCCGAAGATAGGGCCACGATCTCACGATCCAAAGCGGGCTGAGAGTCAGGCATTCGACAGACATACTGCCTCAGGTCTTCTTCAAAGCCGTTGACATTGGGGCCCAGAGGTACCACCCAGTTCGTGTCGAACGCTTCCTTGATGTACTTCTGTTCCCAGCCGGCCTCACTCATGTGGGCCAGACACAAATAGATTCTATTTGCCATTATATAATGATATTTTCGATTTCTGTAAGTTGTAAGACCCTGTACTGCGGCAACATCTGTGTCGGCAAAGTAAAGTCCTGCCGGTGGATGTTACGTCCGTCGTCAAGCAGACAGATGGTTGTCCAGCCTAAACGGTTAGGTGCCTCGAAATCCTTCGCTGGATTATCCCCTATATAATAATAGGTACGCGAGGGATGATGTTCCATAAACCATCGGAAAGGCTCGTCTGAGGGTTTCTCGTAGCCTGTCTCCTCCGATATCAGGATATCCTTTTCATCCATGTAGGCCGACAATCCCAAAGCCTCGACTTTATGTCGCTGAGTCATGCTTCTTCCATCGGTAATGATACCTAAGACAGCGTGCTGATGCAGGCGTTCGAGCAGATTCCTGATGGTATCGTCAAGACGGATTGTCGGGACATGAGAACGATAGATCGTCAACAGATCATCAACAGTCAGTTCCAATTTATTCGTATCTATCAACTGTTGGAATACGTTATCGCCTTTCTGCCACCAACGGAGCATCTGGTCACTAATGCCTTGGGGAGCACCATAGCGAGACTCGACCAATGTGGCAATCTCACGATAGGCTGACTGCAGATAGTCCTGCTCCTTATACAGTGTGTCGTCGAGGTCGAAGACTACCACCCTACTCTTTTGAGTCATAGACAATGATGTCATTATCGTAACGCAGCATCAGCGTTCGGTCAAGCCAGGCATCAGAATACTCCACCGTCTCTCCAAGCAGATACTCACGGATCAGATAGTCCGCATAGTTGGCCTTGGCATAATAAGACAGTGGGAAACCGCCTCCAAAACGTGGATTAATCTCAATGCCTTTCACATCACCATCGCTCTCACGATAGAAAAGCTGGAGGCATATACAACCCCGGACGCCTTTCAAGACTCCCATCCGTTGACGCAGAAAGCTGACAATGCCGTTTTTACGGGTAATACCCTTATTGATTTCACCCGCACGGATTTCAATCCTCTCACGAGGGACGATACCCTTCACACAACCATCAAGGCCGTAATACATGTCGACCGTAAACTCCTTATACTCCTTAGGATCGATATACTCCATAAAGATCAGTTTGGGATCGTTGAGGATATCATGCGTTAAATCATCCACAGACCGAATGATGTGAATGTTCGTACTTAGGGAACCGTCGTAGGGCTTAGCGAACATCGGGAATATAGGATGGTACTTATCAACTGATTGAGGAACAGCAATACCTGCCTGCTGGAAGAAGTCTTTCGTCAGACGCTTATCGCGGCAGATTCTTATGAAGTCCTTATCAGGAACAGCCAACCGTACACCTTGATCCATAAACCGCTGATGATTCTCTGCCAACACAAGCAACTCTGTATCAATCGTCGGTATGATGACACCTATCTGCTTCTCACGGCAGATATCAAGGAGGCAATCTATATAGTTGTCAGCTGTACAGCGAGGAACAGGAATGCACTCATCAGAAATGATGCCGGCTGGCGCCATCAACGGACGCATATCTGTCGTATAGACCTTCGCGTCGAGCCCCATCTCCATAAGAGTGCGCTGGAATATCTGAACCAGCACAACCCGCTTGCCCGCCGATGTGATCAGTATGTTCTTCATTTCAGTTATGTCCATTAAATACCTCCATCGTGGCATGCCCTTGTTCTGATATGTCTGCACGCTTCAGAACCTTGTGAATGGACAGCCAGAATACCATCAAGTCTGTCTTCAGCGATACGTGGTCGACATACCATACATCGAGTTTAAACTTCTCTGTCCAAGAGATTGCATTGCGACCATGACACTGTGCCCACCCTGTGATACCTGGCCGCACCTCATGACGGCGGGCTTGCTCCTTAGAATAAAGTGGCAAATATTGAACTAACAGCGGCCGCGGACCGATCAACGCCATATCGCCCTTCAATACGTTGAGCAATTGAGGCAGTTCGTCAATAGATGTAGAGCGCACGAAACGTCCCACCTTTGTCAGCCGTTGTTCATCTGGGAGCAAGTGTCCTTCCGCATCCCGTTCGTCCGTCATGGTCTTATATTTGATAATCTTGAAGATCTTTCCGTCCTTACCAGGCCGTTCTTGTAAGAAGAAAGCCCCTGCCCCTTTATTGGCAACATGCAGCCAAAGTGTGACAACAACCAACAGAGGCGAGATGCAAACCAGCGCGATGAGAGCGATCCAGAAATCGAGAAATCTTTTCAGGGTGTGCTTATACATATATTATCAACTTCTCTTTACTCCTTCTCTCCTCCAAGAATGGTATCATAGAAATCAAAAAGGCACTGTCTTACGAACCCCTGCTCAAAGCGGCAACCAATCATATTCCTGGCGTTCGAGGCCATATAGGAACGACGTCTGTCATCGTTTATCATCCGTCGCATGGAGACAAAGAGAGCATCTGCGTCTCGGGGCGGAACGATCATGCCATTCTCGTTCTCCACGATGATCTCACGTGAACCGTTAATATCCGTTACAATCGAAGGCAATCCCATCGCTCCTGCCTCAAGGACGGTATTAGGAAAGCCTTCACGGTAACTCGGCAACACGAAACAGTCTGCCGCAGCATAATAGGCCAGCAGGTCATCGCCCCACACCTCACCAACATCATCTATTGATGGATTAGAATCCATCAAGGCCAGAGTCTTATCCGACACAGGATCAAGGGCGTCCTCACGCCATCCTACCAACAGAAGCCTTGCCTGAGGATATTCCTTTGAGAGCCTGTCGAAGGCCTCACACAACTCATTGATGCCTTTGTCGCGGACAATACGACCAACAAAGAGGAAAGTAAAGCTATGCTCATCACGCAACAGACGGGCTTTTTCCATCACCTCTGGTCTGCGACTATAAATATGCATGTCGACACCCATCACATTTCCAAAACCAAGTACACGCAATGGTTTGGTGGTAATGCCATAGTCGAGCAGATCCTTTTTGACACCTTCTCCCTCAGGAATAATATATGTAGCACAACGGCAAGTGATTGAATCCGTCAGCATCAACAGTTTCCGTTGTAAGCCTTTTGCCGTAGGGAATACCAGACCTGTAAATGTATGCACTCGTACAGGCACTCTTGTCAGCCATGCTGCAACCATACAGAGCAGTCCAGCCTTCGGTGTCATGGAATGCACCATCGTGGGGTGTTCCTGACGGAACACCTGTATCAGACGGAACAAAGCAACAATATCCTTCCATGGGGAGATATGTCGTTCCATCGGGACCGTGATGGTTCGTACTCCCTCCCGTTCAGCAATGGCCTGCATCTCCTCACCTGGGGAGGAAAGAGCTACTACCTCATACTTCTCGCTCAACTTCTTCAATAAACCACGACAGAAGACGTCGAGAGATTTGGGAATCGTTGTCGCACGGATGATCTTCATAACCGAATCAAGCGCTTTAAAATAGTGTTATGTTGTATCTTGAATTTCAAATTGCTCCCGAAGAGACGATATCCCATCTGGATGAGATTATATTTGACGACGGCCTGTGCCCATATCCTATAAAAATCCCATGTAGAACCTCCGTAACTCTGGACAAAGGCACGATAGTCTTCTTTCTTTTTATAGATAGGATCATTTGTCGTTCCCCCTATACGGAACTTGGCCAACGGACTATCTATGAGCAGAAACTTTGCCCCTTGCTTATAGAAACGGCATAACAATTCGATATCCATCATATAACGAAGATCCTCCCGATATAAGCCATACCGCTCATAGGCATCTTTCCGTATGAATCGGGCAGGATGAGCCACATTATACTGTAGTTTAAGCGTATCGAATGTCACATCAGGATAGCTGGGGAAAGTCTCATCGGTCTCTTCATTCCAAAAAAGGATCAAACCACTATACACTTCTACTTGGGGATCATACGCCTCTGCCAGTTCTTGTAAGGCGCCAGGCAACAAGATATCATCAGAATTGATGATGCCTATAATCTCACCCGTAGCCTTGGTAATACCCTTATTAAAGGCATCACTGATACCATGATCAGGCTCAGAGACAACAATCTGAATCTTATCCTGATACTTTCGAATGATATCGAGCGTTCCGTCGGTAGAACCACCATCGATGATCACATACTCCAAAGCCGGATAATTTTGCGCCGTCACACTGAGGATAGTATCCTCGAGTGTTGCTTCGCTATTAAACGTGATCGTTATAATTGATATCTTCGGCTTCAAAACAAAATGCAATCAATCATCAATAGATATTCATTAGAACAGCCATCCTGAAATTATGGTAAGTTTCTCTGTCACCACATCGGAACCGACGGTCACGAAGCAGGTTCAGACGTTGCTTCAAGTGCGTCTTTGCTTCAATAAAATCCGTCAATATACGCTTATTCTCCTCGGGCATCATGTCAAAGTAGCCTTTATGAATCTCTTGTGCTACCTTAGAACGCGAGTGCAGGTCACGTTTCACCAACCGTCCTGTGCGATGCTTCCATTCTGTCATGACGGAGGTTGACTGTCCAGTGACATTTCCACCATGTTGACGGTAGAGGATATGAGGAATATGATCGAACACGACATGGGCGCCGATGGCCTGTGCCACATCGTAGATCCAAACATCATGCATACTCAGATACTGCGGATCATACTTGAGGATGATGTCGCGCAATGCACGATTCATCACCATTGTACAACCGCCTACGAACTGATATACTAAAGCCTCTCCAAAAGAGAGTCGCGGATGGATAATCACACTGTTTACACGATTAAGATTCTTATCCACCAGTTCTGTTTGACAGAAATAAAGTGCTGGACGCTTCTCGTATAACTCCAATTTATCAACAGCTACTTTCAGTTTATCAGAAAGCCAGTAGTCATCTTGGTCAGAGAAAGCATAATAGCATGAGTCACCCGCCTGCCGAAGCAAATCCATAAAACTACGTGCCGGTCCTATGTTCTCACCACGATACCATGAGAGGTTGGCTTTCTGCTGCCATTGATCCAAGATGTCACAGGTGTGGTCAGAGGAGCCATCGTCACGTACAAGAATATTTGTCTGCACATCCTTTTGAGCCACAATAGACCCAAGTTGCTCCTCCAGAAAAGCCTCCCCATTAAAGGAAGACAGTAATATTGTAACTTTTTTCATCTCAACAAACAATTATCAACCACCAATGGTTCCATTTCTTCCTTTTCTGAACTTTTGTCTCCTGTCTCCAAAAGAAGTTCATCCTTTTGTTTTTCCATTTCAGAAGTCTTGTTTACTATCGCCATAAACAGAGACAAAGCGGTCAAGCCTATAGAGCCTAACAAGAGGGGATTCGTTCCAGAAAGTATTAAGAATAATACATACCCCAAACAATACCTTTTTAAAAACAGTGAACGAGGGAAATACTTCCATAACCAGAAACAAGGAGCAAAGAAAAGAAAAATAAAACATAGTCCTACTGGCAGACCATAAATTCGTAAAATATCCATATACGAGAGTTCTGAATAAGAAAGCTTCAAGCCACGCCCTTTAGCATAAAATTCACTTCCCAATCCAGCTCCCCATATGGAATGGCCTTTATCTCCTATATCCTCAACATATGATTCATAGTTTTCATATTTCACCTCATTAGACTCTTCTTTTTCTTGCGTTGCCAAAAGATAAGTCACCATGACTAACATCCCCAAAAGGACTAATGCAGAAATCCTGGTTAAGAACTTACCTATAACATTCTTATCATACAGATATACTAATAAAATCATCAACTGGACAAGCATTGGAGTACGGGAACCAGCAACCATCAGCGATAAGAATAAGATAACAGAGAATAATATCTTAAATGGACCCTTATATTGATAAAGGTTATAGATAAATGAGAAAATAATAAGTGATCCTGCTTTATAATACAAACCATTGATGGTATATCCAAGGAAGTTACGATTAGATGCCATTGTATAATTATCCGAAGCGCAGCAATAATCATATACGGCAGCCAAGAAAACGCCCCCCATCTGTGAGAGGAAAAAGAGAAGCAACGTTAATACCGCCATAATCAGACCATTAACCCAAAAAGCTTTTAAAATGATATTTAAGCGCATGGTTACCACAAAAAAGAATATTGAGATATATAGCATAGATCTCATCTGGCCCATTGCATATCCACCATCAGTCATATTATCTGTAATATAAGCAATGAACATACCCCACATTGGAATCATCAGGAATATTAGGAAAGTAATTCTATTAATTGGAGCAAGATATTGCCTACGTTTCAAACAGTAGATTACACCATATATCACTAACACGACAAACAATAAATCTTTTAGACGGGAATGGAAGCCCGTCGGATCAAGTGATAATGTAACAAGAAACAAGAAATAAAGAATATCTACAAATCGCATAATTGATGATAAGTACCTTTTAATTGTTTCGAAATTCTCTCAGAATCATGTCGCTGGTGAGCTGTCGCCCAATTATCTTCTCCAAGTAACATGGCCTTTTTATCATCTTCGCGAAGCTCAATTATTTTTGATGCAAGATAAAAAGGATCATTCATTGGAACTATCATGTTCTTATCATATAGATCGCCAAACAGAGAAATTACACCTCCTGTATCAGTGGCTATCACTGGTATCCCCAGATACTGAGCCTCGCAAATCGCATTGGGGCTATTATCAGAATATGAAGTGTGAACATACATATCAGAGGACAACAATTCCTCTATCATCTCTGTAGCACTCATTGTACCCAGCATCCTTACACCAACCTCAGAAGTCTTTATATTTGTCAGTTTCTCAAATTCTCTGATATCATCCTCCGTTCCACCAATCCACTTCCAAACAATCTCATAATCCGTATTTTCACGGATGAGTTTGGCCGTCTTCAATACAACATCAGGTCCTTTTATAGAATAACATGCGCCAATTGTCACCAATACAATCTTTTTGTCTGTAGCATGTGGTTTCCATCTTTCTTCACACCAGATAAACTCCTGACGCAAAGCCTCATCGACATGGAATATCTGTGCATTCCGGTTATAAAACCTGACGACAGACTGATCCCATCTGGTGCGACACATGAAATACCTATTGCATCTTAAGATTTCCTCTTCACGACGATGACGTTCCATCGACAGACTATAATACTGGTATCTTGCGAAGAAACCTAACGGATGAGTCAATAGTTTAGGTTTAAATCTATCGAAAAGTGAACTCTGTCCTGGTAATAGCAGACTATTGCGAATCTGTGACCAAAAACCCTGAATATGTATGACTATAGGGATGCTCACATGTTTAGCCAAAAGTCCGAAGCACCATTCAGTTCCAAATACATGAATCAAGTCCGGCTGATGTTCATGAATCATCTTCAATGACTCAGTAAGGATGAAATCGTCCACCTCACGAGAAGTCATCATATCCTTGACAATCTGCCTTTTCCCATATCGACAGACATTAATAGGGATAATTTTAAGTCTGTCTGTTTCTTCTATTTCTTTTTTCAGAGGAGATTTATTCTCGTATGCAACAACCAATTCAATATTGTCGATGCCAAGGACAATCTGAAGCAATGACGAGATCCATCCCTTGCCTTCTATGCCAGTATTCTCATCTACATTTATAGAGAGTGGAGTAACCGAAAACCACAGAACCTTCATAATAATATTTACAGTTTATTGCCAAACCGAGCATGGAACCAATTAGCCATTTTTGTATTAAACAAACGCCACTGTACGTAAGTATAGGGCATCGTTTTAAACAATACGGAAACGGCCATTGGCCCTATCCCACCAGCAAAACTTAAGTCTGGCACTTTTTCCCTCAAATCATAAACAATCTTTTTTCTTTCAGAAGAATCCCTAAATACGCCAATTACGCAATCTATCGCATAGTTAAAGAACAAATAAATGTTCTTCTTCTGCTTGAAACGAACCATCTCGGGCAGATTAGACATCTTGGTTAATCGCCAAGAATTGGCTATAGACGTATTATAATCTAAGGCATTCTTCATTGTAAATGAATAGGTACATGAACGTTGTCTTATTCTATATATATAATATAATAGGTGTATACCTATGACACGCTGTGCTTTAAGAAAACACTCCTGAAGGAATGGAATATCTTCATAATAGACTCCTGGGCAAAGTCGGATATGATTCTCATTTAGAAAAGTTCTTTTATAGAGTATACGCCAGATAAAACTACCCATACTTGGATCGTAATCCTCCACATAATAGTCAAATCCCATTTTATCTTCTATTTGAGAATCCGTTAGTCTGGCCTCATATTGAGATTTTATCTCGTCGTCATTCATCCGTATAAAGTCCGGGACAAGCATATCTGCAGAGGTATCAATGGCCTTCCGTATTAAGAGAGAGAGGCCATTGTCCATCAACAAGTCGTCAGAATCAACAAACAACACATATTCGCCAGTAGCCTGCTCCATTCCCACATTCCGGCAAACTGAGGGCCCCGCGTTTTCTTGATCGATGATCGAAATTTGATGATGGCGGCTCATGACATCTTCTACAACGGTCATACTCCGATCCGTAGAACCATCATTTACGACAATGACCTCAAAATCGTCATCTTGAAGCCCCTGACGATAGATACTCTCCAAACAAGGCCCAATGTATTGCTCTACGTTACAAACAGGAATAATGATACTTAGCTCCGTCACTTTTCAACTTTTTTCTTTACCTTTTCTTTAAATCTTATTAAAGACCAGAAGAACAGCCTTCCTCATTCGTTCCTGCCAGTTTGATGCACGCTGATATTCTGGTGACATAACAATCTTCCACTTGTTCTTGATTGAACTTTTATAATGCAGAAACACATCCAGAATATCCCGATCTTCGTAACTCAAACGAGACTGATAGGACTGATAAAACTCCTCAACCATTTGAGAATTTTTAGCATCAGAAGTGAAGAAAAACTTTACGTCGTCTTTAATTCTATCCCAGAATTTCTGTTTTTTTCCTATCATATTCCCACCATGAATACGATAGTAGAACAGTGGACTCTGACAATATACGGTTTTTCCAAGGAAATTACATATCAGACACATCCAACGGTCATGCCATGCATATTTCGGAGGATTTGCATCATATAAAACCAACGCGCTCTTATTGAACACCATACTACAGCCCTGTTCTGTTGGATAAATCATTACATTCTGCCTCGTATAATGAGGTGTTTCCCT
>JAEEGL015070060.1_pt1 | contig 12471 bp, 8 predicted proteins | sample 9134231 | NCBI WGS metagenome assembly JAEEGL01 (sample SAMN16246548, study PRJNA631951) | gut metagenome | biome: gut microbiome; feature: rumen; material: fiber-attached | host: Bos | place: Iran: Karaj | collected 2018-10
AACCATCCTGCCTCCGTATGCGCACTCCTGCCACATGGTAGAACAATAACGCAAGTATCGCATGAATTCATAGCTTCTATATCATTACCAAATTGGCGAACCGCTTTGGGATGATTCAGATTCTCGCGATACTGCTTTGGAGTCCATTCCATATAGTCTTCGCTAACGCTGCTCCACTTAAACCCAGAATCCCCTGATGGCGGATTACGGAAGTCATAGACATCATGCCCTGCCTCCCTTAACTTGGCCACGACCTCAGGAAAGAACTCATTGCGCCAACTGCTGGCTACGTATATCTTGTGTTTCATTTATAATGGGCGTATTTCATTAACTCAGAAAGCAATATTGTCGAATAACGAAGTCCATAGGAACTTCTCAACTTAGGAATATCCATAGGATTCCAATAATACCTATCCAATTCTTTCTCAATTCCCTTTTGACTTAATTGGAAAATTAGATAGGTATGCTTCTTATTTTCATACTCTTCAGAAGGATCATAAGGATAATCTAATCCCTTCATATCTTCATAGCCATAGAGCATGGGGCCATTTGCAGTCAATTTATATAGTTGAGCATTAGACCTATGATCATGTAATAACAAATACTTAGCAGCTGCAATTTCTTGAGTTACATGAATAGAACCCTTGCGATCACCTGCTCTGAAATTATACATATGATGGTTCAGAATCCATTCCAACTGCTCTCTGCTCTTATAATACCCCAAAAGAACAAATGTTTTGTCTGGCATAAAACTACGATTATCACCTTCAGATTCTGGAAGACTTTCCATCAGCATACTCTCATTGGGTTTCAAATATATATCATACTGATAATAAGAAAGTTTCTCACGTTCAGAAGTTCTGTCAAGCAAATGAGCTTTCACTTCCGCCAAAAATTGTTTTAGATAGACAGAATCTTCTTGCCAATGACCAGGTCTGACTCTGAATGCGCCAAGACCAGGAACTATTTCATGGAATCCTCTTAATTCTTTATTTTCATCTCCTGGATAGAGAACATAGGCGCCACTTGTCCTTCGAATGGCATCTTTATATGCATGCATCTTCAGAAGGTCGCCCCTTTTGTATATTCTAAGTTCCTGCTCTTTTTTCTCCTCATCAAGTTCGATGTTAATATTCTCGTCAATATCCTTGTCCTCAATAATAACCTTATTCAGACGATATTTCGCATCAAAATGAATATGAGTAATCAGTTCCTGCTTTTCCGCCTCTTCTTCAGTGATGGTACCAGGCCAAAGGGAGAGAGTATAGTCCGGCCGCATTGTCATTGTCCAGCTTCCTGCTTTGTGTATGGGGTCTCCTTCCGGCACTCTGTTGAATGTCCTATTATAATAGAAGGCCACATTTAACAATCTCGAGAAGGTTTCCTGTCGACCACTAACCATCCTAACTCTACCCTGCTTCAAATTAAGATTAATCCTGTCAGAGTCATATGTTACTAACTCTGACTTGTCTTTAGGCTCTATATGGAAGAACTGGCTAATAAGCTCGAGCAGTTTAAAAAACAACCAATATTCGTAAAGAGTTGCCACATTTTTCTTACCTGCATCATATACATCATCACCACCACTCCAATTCAATTTAGCAGCAAGATCAAAGAGCAACCAGGCTTGTAATACCTCTCGATATCCTTCCTTTCGCTGAAGCACAGGACTGTTCATGTTCAAATGAGAGGGTTGAGAAATCTGGCGGAAAAATTGATTGTCAAGATATCCATATATTTGTTCTACTGTTTGGTCTGCTTCTGCCTTTAAACGTTCATTTGCATTTTTGTAGTTTTTGATATCAGTGCAGAAGTTCACAAACGTTCGTAGTACAAATTTCACAAATTGATTCTCTTGATTATCAATCGTATCACGTTTATATCCCACCTCAATCTTTCTTGGGACGCTATTAAGACCTACAGGATATCCGCTGTTTTGAGGCAAATATATTCTGTCATTGCTGGAGGCTATCTGTCTAAGATTATTTCTTGACAGTCGCTTAACTCCCACAATACTTTTCTCTATATTAGCATCAGTCCACTTTCTTACTGGGTTAGATATAATCTTATGAACAGCCTCTGAAAAAGATTCGCTATCTATTACAGAGCGAACAAAGGAGAATCGCTGATACAGGGTTTGATAGGAACAGGATGTGTCGATTTCCAAATGCTGCGTAACTGGCGATCCTTGTTGCAGCACAAGATCAGTATAGTATTCAGCAATCTCATCAAGCATCCTGCGATAATCGCTTCTGTAATCAGATTTTGTGCTCTGTATCTCAAGCCGAACAGTTCCATATTTCTTATGATCATTAACATCTATTACAGTCAACGTTAATTGTCCCACGTAGATGCCAGTATTAATAGTACCCTCCATTTTATGAAGGACAGAACGATGATACTTGACTATTTCATCTTCTTTACTGAATTGATAAACATGGTTATCAGGACCATTAGCAAATTCATATGTGTATGTTCGTCCTTCAACAAGCTGGTATTTTGACTCACCTGCATAGGGAGCGCTTTCCTCAAAGACTTTGTCATTTGAGGTCTGGGGAACAATCATCAACATTAAGTCGCCCTTGCTTCCCTTTACAGGAATTTTCAAATAATCCAGTTCATTCAACATAGTTTATGCTTCAGCAAAACTTGTAAATCCATTCGCATTAGCAGACTCATACATTCTTCGAATCTTATCTGCGCTCTCAATATATGCTGCTTTTTCCACATTTTCTTGAGCGATGTTCAAATCAGCTCCTGAGCCTTTAAAGCATAGTTTCCATAGCTTCTGAAGCACTGGCTCCAGCTTCTTTCGAGATCCATGCAGCTTTGGCAAAAGTTTCTGCACGATAGCAGCATCTAGGATGGCATCATCATCCATCTTTTTATCTGTATCATCATTATTTTTGGCCTGAGATATAAATCTGAAGATTTCTGTGGCAGAGCGATATCCGAATTCAGCATTAACGCCTTTCAGCTCCCTGAAGAAATTGTTCAATGTGCTAACAGCCTTTCCATCTTCTGCAAGATCCTTTCTGCATGCTATCTCAACAAAGCTAGCACCCATACCAGCTGCTTTGCCAACAATGTTGTCACGATTTACCTCAATCATGTTTTCCAAAAATTGTTCCATCTCTTTGTCTGAGATCTTAAACTCAATAACATTCGCTCGATCAAGAACTTTTGGAGAGAACATATAGGTTGTTTCGTCAACGTTAATAGTACCTATAATGAATAGGTTCTGAGGAAGAGAAACGTTCATGGGGACTCCATCTACCTCATCTGAATCATCTAGGGAATCAACACTCCACAAAGAAATTTTCTCTTTGCTTTCCATTGCAGATAGGAAATCAGCGAAATATCTCTCAACATAACTCATATTCATTTCATCAAGGATAAGGAAGAAGGGCTTATCAGCATTCTCTGGTCTATTAGCCTCAATGAGTAGATCAAGCACGCCACTTTCAGGTTTAACATACTTTCCTTCCTGTAATGCATTAGGGAATCCAAGAAGTGGTTCTCTGTTTGTCCAGTCTGCGCCAACACTTACTACACACATTTGCTCTTCCTTATTCTTCACCAAAGCACTTGCAAAAGCCAAAGCAAGCTGCGTCTTTCCAGAACCTGCCAATCCACTCAAAATCATAAAACGCTTGGACATCAGAGAGAAAGCAAAGCGCTTTACTAATGAATCACTATAAAGCAATCCTGTTTCCTTGATATATCCTATCATCTTTTTGATAGAGAATTGTTCTACAGGTATCGCTTTTTTCAGAGTTCCCTCAATCGTCTGTGTAAGCAGATCTATATTGGGGTCATCAATAGAGAGTCGTGTCAGGGTCTTTTGAGGAAGACGGAAGGGAGCATCCCATTGTCCTATATTTGTCCACTTGATACTTCTAGTATTTTTATATTCATCTAAGCTGTCATCATAGACGTAGTCACCCTCCACAACGCCTTTACCAATTATTTGGAATAATCCCTTTTTTGCATAGACGATATCGCCAATCTGCATCTCACTTAAGAATTGCCATACGGCAAGGGAGTCATTATTTTTATTATCTGCCCCATATACTTCCTTCATCTTGGCTATAACAGCTTGACGGGATTCGAATTGTTTGAAGTCTCCAAGTTCGTCCCATCCTAAACGTAACTTACTTTGCTGTTGACATTCACCCCATAGCCTGGCCTGGTCACCTGGAGCATAGATCCAAATACGAGGTTGATTATTATTTGGCATATTAGGACTATTGAAAATTTTCGAGGCACTACTACTAATTTGGCCCAAAGAGTTGCCAAACAAAGAAACCGCTTCATCTGTTTCCAAAAAATCAATGAAGTTTTTATAATTGGTCACAGAGGCCGTATATACATTGTTTCGCGATTTATTCTCTTCCAATTCATTACAGCCTTTATAAATTTTCTCAATCTGGAATAAATCTACTACCTCATAAAGATTATCTTTTCCTGATTCTCTCTTAATAACATCAAGAACGGGCTGACAAATTAAATGATATTGTATATATTGCTTAATTGTACTTTCCGCCTTATTCAAAGACTCAAGATACTTTTTAAACATTGCTTTCCTTTGGTCTAAATTCCCATCTTGATACATCTTCATTGGGTCAATCTCCTTTGATGAAAAATTATCAAAGAATGCTTTCTTGTCTTTTCTATCCATAAAGCCAAATATGTCTTGTGAGTTATTATTTTTTATAATCAATTTTCCTTCCTTTGTCATTTCCATGACGTTGGAATACCTATTAATGTAATTACGAACTATATCATCGTTATTTTTAGCATCTTCTTTGAATATTGCTTTGTATGCAGTTACATAATCCGTCCCTGGGTTTGTTTTTGTGTAGTCATATAAGGACTTTAAAACAAATGTAGGACAAACTATATCTTTGAAGCCATCCTTTCCAACATATGGATTAGGCACATAATATCTTGGCATCCAATGATATAGGTATCTTACAGCTTCATCTTCATCAATATCATGGTCAAATCGAGGATAATAATATCCATCATCAGCTTCGCAGTATAATCCAAGCTGACAAGCTAATTGATATGGGGACGTGAAGAAGTCTTCCCATTTTGATTCCATAATTTGCCTAAACACATTCGACCTCATCTTCTCATGAGGTAATGCATTTACCAGCTCTACTACATTCTTGGGCGTTCCATTACGCCATCTACATATTATATCTGCCATAGCCTATTCAAAATTAGGATCATAATATAACTTTGCATGGAAACCAATTGGCCCATTATCTTCAATTTTCGTCAGCATAAGGAATGAAACCTCAGGTATAGCTATTCTTCTAATCAAATCATAAACATAAGCTTTGTGATCTTTCGCTAAGGAATAAAACGAAGCTCTCTTATAAGTTAATTCTTGAGCATATACTCTACCATGCTTATCAAACTGTCTTTTTCTTGTCAAATCAAAAAACAATTCTTCTGGTAGAGTACTTACTTCATTGTAATTCTCATTCCAAGTTCTAATGCTTACTTCATTTCGGTAAATTCGACAATTATGAGTATATTCTATTTTTACCTGCTGGAGATAGTCTAAGATATCATCCTTTAGCATTAAACAATGAGCGTCAAAATTTTCCCTTTCAAAGAATCTGAATATATCAGGATCATATTTACTTCCCAAATACAACGATGCTTCACCGTTACCATTGCCTGCTTTGTTTATTTTAACAAAACTATCTGCAAGCCTGATAACAGCCCAGTCGTTTATATATCGGAAATTTTTATTCTGCATATTTAGTTATATCCATTTCTTTTAGAATAGCAATAAGCACATTCACAATAATACTATTTCCAGCTTGTTTGTAGGTTTCTGTATCCGAAACCACTATATTGAAAGAATCATCAAACCCCATGAGTCTTAGGCATTCTCTAGGAGTGAATTTTCTGAATCTGCCATAATTTACATCGATATCATTAATAGATACCTTGTTCATACATGCGTTTTCGTCTGAAATGGAAACGAGAGCATATTTTTCTGGATGTTTTGTCGTAAAATAGTTTTCTTCGTAATCAGACACTTTATACAAATAATCGTCAGTCTCTGGTGTAAGTGAATCTGACTTTAACTTTGGGTGATATACAAAATCACCATGCCAATTAAATTGTTGATTACGCTTTTGACAAAGCATAATATCACCATTCACCTGGGTATAACTCTTTTGATAATTAATACTTCTTGTGATGAAGTTAACACCTTTCTGTTTCAATAAGTATTTAGCTTCAAACGTTTTTTGTAAATAGTCGTAGATCGTCTTTTTTAAAGGAATGGGGGCAGGATATTTGAATTCTGTCTCTTCCTTAAAACCGATACAGAAAATACGTTCTCTGCTTTGTGGTATACCATAATCCTTGCCATTGAGAACTTGATAATAGACATTATAACCACAATAATCCTCAAAAGTATGTTTTATCACACGCCACGTTCTTCCTCTGTCATGGCTTAGCATACCCTTGACATTTTCAAAGATGAACACTTTGGGTTCACATTCCTTCACGATTCGCGCAAATTCCCGAAACAGTGTTCCTCTTGTGTCTTCAAAGCCTCCATGCTTTCCTCTAAGTGAGAATGCCTGACATGGCGCACCTCCAACAAAAAGATCAATTTTACCTTTATATTTTGATGCGTCAAAGTCATGAACATCCGAGTGCCAATTTTTTTCTTTCAGATGGTAATTGGCGAAATAGGCTTTCTTGCAGTTTTCATCTATATCGCCAGCAAATTCGATTTCATAATTAATCCCTAACTGCTTAAGCGCATGTTCTATTGCACCTATTCCACTAAATGATGTACCTACATGAAGAACACCATGGGGATTAGAAAATATTTTCTTTCTCCAATCGTTCTCCATATCTATATTGAATGGTGTATTTTGAATTGATTCGAATTTATTTGTCATCTATTCCGTATTTTGTTATATCTACCTGTTTAAGCAATGCTATCAGGACATCAACGACGATACTATTGCCTGCTTGCATATATAAAGCAGTATTGGAAACTACTTCCTTAAATTCGTCAGTAAAGCCCATTAAGCGAAGACATTCTTTGGGAGTAAGCCTCCTCAAGCCGTTAATTCCTTTATTCTTGTTATACGAAACATAATTGTCGACACCTGCCCTATGCATCTTGTGCATAGACTGTAGTAAAGGCCTGGCAATCGCCAAATCTGTTTGCGTAGATGTTTTAAAATCTTTGGTTCCACCAGCCAAAACATATTTTGCAACTGATTCTGATAAATAGTACTTATCTTCAACATCGGAGCACTTGAACACAAATTCATTGTATAGTGGTTTAATATTGCCTTCTCCTAAGTCTTTCATACGCTCCTTGTAAGGAGTAAGTATCTTACAATCATACTCCTTCATATAATACTCACCTCCTCTATAATCTTCCATAAAATCATACATATTGTATGGACACGCAATTGAAGCAGGGAACAGGAAGTCTGTAGCATTTTTAAATCCTATACAGTAAAGTCTTTCTCTATGCTGGGGGATTCCATAATTTTTACTGTTTAATCTTCTGAAATATATCTTATATCCACAATAATCTTTAAATGTATTGCTTATAACTTCCCAGGTCTGCCCATTATCATGATTATATAACCCTTGTACATTTTCAAAAAGGAAAACTTTAGGGCTACATTCCTTTATAATACGAGCAAACTCTCTAAATAATGTACCCCTTGTGTCTTCAAAGCCTTTTCTGTTTCCGACTATAGAGAATGCTTGGCAAGGGGCACCTCCTACTAGCAAATCCACCTGTCCTTTAAATGGCTTGGCGTCTAGCTTGTTTACATCACTATGCCATAATTCTGGTAATATATTATAGTTCGCAAAATAGGATTCTCTACATCTATCATTTATATCACCAGCAAAGACAATTTTAGTTTTCAACCCCAAACGCTTAAAAGCATACTCTATTGCACCAATACCACTAAAAGTCGTGGCAAGGCGTATAGTTTTATCTGGCGAAGAAAATTGCCTTACAGACCAATTTTCTCCCTTTTCATCTATTGGAGTCTCAATTATATTCTTATTCAATTTTTTCTAATTTATCGTTAATATGATATTTTGGATCATTCTCTCTATTTTGAACCTCTGCAATACCCTCTATAAAAGGACCAATGTAGAAATATTTAGGTTTCACCTTCACAATTCCATTCTTCAGCATAATGCCCCATTTACCATTTTGCTTATACGGAATATAACCATTGCAATAGGGATGCATGTCTTCATAAATAGGTGGTACCAATGTGCGATTATTATGATCACACACGCCATAAAGGCCATTTTTGCGGAAGATATTATATTCACCCAAAGCAACAGCGTTGTTTGCATCTTCAGTTCGAATTTGTTTACCTCCTGATGTATGCTCCACAACAACCATATCCTCCTTACCCTCACTATAGTCGGGTTCTCGTTCCTGTGGATCAAAGATAATATCGCGCGTTATACCAGAGCCGTCGTTATAACCCTCACCCTCATCATGACCAATGAAATGGTAATGCCAACGGCGATTGGCCATAGGTGTACCAAAACGGTTATATAATCCTACATTATCAAGTATGATTGAGCTGGTCTTATTAGGCGATGTACGTAAAGCCCTTCCTACCTGTTGAAGATAAAGAGCCAGCGACTTTGTGGGGCGAGCCAGTTGTATGAATTCAATGTCAGGACAATCAAATCCTTCTGAGAAGATATTAACATTAACAATCACTTCGAGATTTCCAGCTTTAAAGGATTCTATCATTTCCTGGCGCTCATTGGCAGGAGTGGTTCCGTCAATCATACATGCCTTGACTCCATTCACAGAATACAACTCTGCGATATTGACAGCATGCTTTCTGTCAATAGCATAAATAATTCCTTTCTTGCCTTTGGCAAATTGCTTATAGCTCTTATAGAGTTCTGCCCTGATCTTGTCTTTATCGAACAAATTGCTCAGCTCAGCCTCCAAATAGTCACCATCTGCACCATAACGTTCAATGGAATTGACTTCATGCTGAATTTCAGAATCTCGACTGATTGATATGTAATCGTAATTTGAAAGGTATCCATTGTTTACGAACCATTCTATACTCTTCGATAGTACGATATCACCATAAAGAGAGGTAAAACCTGAATGTGACATTCGCCAAGGAGTAGCCGTCACTCCAAGTTTCTTGCTATTTGGAAACATCTCCCATAGTTTCTGATAGCCTGGTGCTAAGGAATGATGAGCCTCGTCAATGATAATGAAATCAAAACGCTGGCGTCGCATCGTTTCGTTGTTCCTACGACTCATAAAGGTCTGTATAGAGGCTACTTGAATTGGGAGATAAAGATGTTGCGGCTTACCGCTTTGTATGATACCATGAGAAATACTTCCCAACTTATTACTAGCCTGATCTATCAACTCTTTACGATGAGCTATTATCAGGATTTTAGATTCAATGCTGTTTCGCAAGCACCATTTGCGAATATCACGAACAATGGATGTAAAGACTATTGTCTTTCCTGTTCCGGTAGGCATTTGAAGCATCACATTATCTATATGATCCCAAAGATCATAGACTTGTTGCTTCATCTCAGACTGATAAGGGCGCAAGCCATCATTATTCGCTTCTATATGTGAGAAACGAATAGCAGGACCTTCGAAAGGCTTAACTATGTCAACCTCCTGATCTAAATAAGACTCGCATATCAGATCTTCATTCATTTATTCCCATCCTTTGTTTTGTGCCTTTTCGTATATGTCTAAAGCCCACCTTGATTGTTTATATGTCAATGGCTTATTACGCTTACAGCTCCATGCAACTTGACCAATGAATGCCTGTTCTTTAGGAGTAAGTTCGCCTGGATTCTCCTTTGACCATTCATAAATACTAAACCAAGTTTCACAATCTATCTCTCCAGCCTCATCTATGAATTTCTGCTGACCTTCTGTTACCTCAATATCCATATCGCCTGTTGCTGAGCATAGATCCTGGGGGATATTGATTTTTGTACCTTGATTAGCAGCTTTAACTTTCAAAGAATCCCAACAAGTAGTTTTTTTAGTCCACTCATTGATATTTTCGCCTTCATTGACATCAAAAATGTGATTGTATATTAATGGTTCTATAGTTTTAACGTATTGCAGGACCTTGTACAACATTGTTCCTTTTATCTGATTAATATCTTCCTCGGGGATACTTTTTGGAACATATCTGTTTCTACGTTTTCCATCCGTTGTTGTATAGCTTTCCTTAACTTTATATGTAACATGCTCAGCCCCTGTAAGCAATTTTGAATATATTGAATAGATATCAATAGTCATCTCGTTATAGACGGATGGCGAAATAACACACTGCTCTTTCCAAATAGTATCTAGATTAAGTGCTTTGCCAGAAAGGTAAGATAGTAACGAGACAGTATAAGCCACCATATTTGATTTATAACCTGGTAATGCCAGGCCATCTTTACCATAGAATGCGTCAATAGCCTTGAAAAGAATGGCTTTTGCTACTGTTCGATGATAACGAGTTGCATCAAATCTAATTGCTTGTTGTTTCATACGGTTAAAGAACACGCCATAGTTATTCTCACCTCCTTTACATACACTAGCAGGGTTCTGATCCCAGGCCATCATAAACTTAGATAGCATGGTTTTGTCAAACATCTGACTTTTAGGATATTCTGCATAAAATTCTTTTTCAGCCTTTGTGCCCCCTCGTTTAGCTTTGTCAAGGTATTGTCCACGAGTTCGCTCAAAGAACCATTTGGATACAGGCTTACCTGAAGAATTGATAACCCATTCCTCACGAGAACGCTGCTCTAATTCCACAAGGAACTGCTCGTTAATATTGAAATCTGACTTCTTTACTGCTGACTGGGTATTAGCGAAGCGAGAGATTCTAGGAACAACTATCGGTAGGTTATCCTTATCTTTAATAACTGATATCTTCATCGCAACATAAACCTTTGTCAATTCTGTAATATCGACATCCTTCATACTCATAACAGCATGAATGGCAGCTGTTGTTTGTCCTCCATTCACAATCTGCCAAGATTTGATTCGCGTAATAGCATTACCCTCATCATTCAATTTGATTTCAGAGGCAGTGGCTGAAATACCGTTATTATATGCAAAGAACATCTCAGGCTCTGGTTCCGTATCTTCAATACCCTTCTCACGTTCTTTATATGTAGCCTTGTGACCTATCAGAGTATCACGAATACCTTTGTTTGAGGCACCTTTGAACTGGAGGAACGTTCGTACGTTCATTTCCAAAATCTGCTGGTGATATTTGTGATAAACCTGTTGTAGTACAAGGCCAGGTATGATGCATAGATAGCAAGACACTTTGTCTGAAACATCTGGCATCTTTATACATGGTAACGTACAATTGTAATCCCCCTCAAAATCGACTATAATAGGACTCTTACCTGAGATAATATGATCCTGCTGCATGACTCGCTTAGCATCCCACACATAGAACTCACAATTGGTTCCAGATTCCAACTCTGTGTTTGGCTTGTCGTAGTTGGATGGCATAATTGCATTAGTGAGCAAGAACAATCTTATGCGATCAATGTTGGCAGTTTTGTTAATAAGTAAAGCTACTTGGTATAAATCGCTCTTATCTTCATCTATCTTAGAGAAAATAGTTCCAGCTTTTGATTGGTCATAAAAACGATTTAACCAATTGAAGTGACGATCCAAATCATTAGCAGAAATCTTACTATTTTCATCAGGGTTAATATACAGTGTGAGGAATAAATCGATAGTAGTCAAATCCTCATCTCCGTTAAAGCCCCAAGCATCAATTCCTACACCATTTTTTGCACGATAAGAACAAATGTTAACTTGATTGACATCGCCCGCACCCTGTATATAGCCAATAATCATTTCTGTCAGTTCGTCTTGCGGACTATCAGCCATTAACAACTGATCATCTAGATCCTCTTTGAACTGCTCAACTTCGGTAAGTTCTTTTTCAAAAACTCTACCTATGGCTTCGTTTACATACGCGCTAGTCTCTGGCACTTTAAAATCATCAAATTGATCTTCGCTAGGTTTCATATTTTCTTGGTTTTATTTATTTCGTTATCGGTCATAGGAACGAATTAATCACGGCATCGGAATTGATGTCGATGAAGCGTCGATAAGTTTAATCAGCATATAGAGCGCTGCTTGTCGTTTTTGTCCTTTGTCCATTTTCTCAGTAGTAAATATCTCTGCAAAGGTAATGAAAAACATTCTAAAAACATCAATTATGCCTTTAATTTTTAAAAAATTAAAACTTTTCCATATTCATACCACCACCTCGTGGCTGCGCAGAGGGCTAAAACTCGCTCCTTGATGAAGTCCGGATACTTGGGTGTGAGCTCTTCAGCGTTCTTGCTCTGGCAAGCGTCCCATAGGGCCGAGCGATAGCCTGCAATGACACAGAGGAAGGAGAGTAA
>JAEEGL016109342.1_pt1 | contig 12471 bp, 12 predicted proteins | sample 9134231 | NCBI WGS metagenome assembly JAEEGL01 (sample SAMN16246548, study PRJNA631951) | gut metagenome | biome: gut microbiome; feature: rumen; material: fiber-attached | host: Bos | place: Iran: Karaj | collected 2018-10
TTGTATTTAACACACAGTTCGTGAGCGAGGCGTACGCCTCGCTCAACAAAACGAAGCGCCTTGCTCAAAGGCTCTAAAAAGAGGGACTTCGTGACGATAGTTGGTGAAACAAACGAAACAAAGTCCCGGTATCAGCGATGCATTAGCTTGTCAAATACTTAACGAAAGGTTCTCAGATTATATGGGGTCGGCATGGGACTTCAAACTCATCGGAGGCAACGACGTCCCGCTTGTAACCTTGCGTTACAACGTCGCGGTCGTGGCAGTCGAGGACGGGTGGACATACAAGGAGATACGCAAGAAGTTCAATGTCTCCGACGGCTTCATCAGGAAGTGGAGCAGGCTTTATGCCGCCCACAAGTCATACGCAGCCAGCCATCCGTCTGCGAACACCCAGATCAAGACCAGATTCCAATCCGTCTCCAACCGTCCCAAGAGTTGCGAGTCCCCCGTGAGGGACGAGCACAGGAGCCAGATTTTGAAAAGGCAGTCTAAATACGGCTTCGAAGGTGCGCTGCGCATCAAGCATGCGCTGAATCTGCCGCTGTCTCCCACAACCATAACGAAGATTCTCAGGGAGGAGGGACGCATCGGAGCGCCGAAGAAGCGCCACACCAACCTGGCGAGGGGCAGCTACGAGCGTCCACTCCCGAATGACCTGTGGCACACGGATTTCAAGCAATGGAACTTCGAATGGGGCCGCGTCGAATCCATCTGGATCGTGGATGACAGATCCAGGTTCATCACGGGGTTCCACATAGACGACCACTCGTCGGCGGACATTGTGATCGACATGTTCGAGAAGGCCATGGCCATGTTCGGGAGGCCCAGGCAGGTCATAACCGACCACGGGTCGGAGTTCTATTCCATGCTCGGTGGCCCTGGCCGGTCCAAATTCGACAGATGGTGCGCGAAGAACGGCATAAAGCACATCAAATCCCGCGTGAGGCACCCCCAGACCAACGGAAAGATGGAGCGCACCCACAGATCGGCCCTTGAGGAGACTCCCTATTTCGGCGACATGAAGTCCTTGGCCGAAGCCAGGGAGGTTTTCTCGAGGTGGATAGAGTACCGCAACACGGACTGCCCCCATTCCGCCCTGGGCTACGGGCTCACTGTCTACGAGTACCTGTCGTCCAACTACATCTACAAGAACCTGGCGGACATGGCCTGACGCATACGCCTGCGCATGCGCTATGGGTACTACGTACCCTCCGCTTCTGCGCAGGCGTACAGACAGTTTTATCTTCGATTGATAATCAGTGTTCTGTCACTCACGAAGTCTGTGTTTAGCATAGATGTTTGGGGCCCTTATGTCTTAACAATTGAACGTGCTGTGTGACAGAAAAAAAAGGGATGCCGGGCGGGAACCCGGCTTTCAGAGGTTTTTCTTCAGGGTGTATGCGGCGCTGTTGACAGCCATGACCGCTGTCCCAATCTCGAGAGGGTCATGGATTATCGCTTTGGCTTTCCGCATCCCTTCGGCATCGAAATTGTGCGGGACTCCGGGCGTGGATATCACGGAGCCTTCTGCCATGATTTTTCCCGGGAAGGATGCCGGAGCGGCGTTCAGTATGTATTTGTGGGACGAAATCGCGGATTCCACGTCCCTGAGGGCGGTGACGCCATACAGGGATTCAAGCTTCTCAGCCTTCTCGAACAGGATGTCGGTGACGGAAACGCTGGCGCCCATGGCTTTAAGGATCTGGACCGCTTCGGTGCCGACGAATCCCGCGCCGATCACGAGGACGTCTTTTCCATTCAGATCGCCTCCGGCAGCGTTCTTCAGGCATACCGAATATCCCATCGCGGTGCCCCAGGAATTTTTGGTCTGCTTCCCTTCGCGGACATTGTATGCGATGAACATCGTGTCGTCGGCCATCATTATGAGGTCGGCGCCATCTCTTATGGCCTCCGAGAAACCTTGGACGTCGGTCCCATCGGTCACATGAGACGCCATCCCGAGCCTTCTGACTATGGCATCGACGGATTTGGCGAAGCCTCCTATGACACCGAGCCCGGATGTTATGGGGACAACGGCGACATCGAATCCGGAGAGATCCACGTCTCCTTCGAGGCCGGCGGCCTGGATGGCCATCTCTTTCACGGTAGTGCCGCACATCCTGATGAGCTTGGAATCCAAATCGATCTTGTCGTCCGGAACGCCGGCGATCATGTCGGGGGTGAGCCTGGTCATCAGATCACCTCCGGGGTCCCGTCCAGGAATCCGGAGCATCCGCACGCGTCGATTATTTTCTCTATGCATGACGCGGCTTTTCCGTCCGCTTCCGCTTCGGTCCGGCCCTTGGATATCAGAGTGGCTCTCCATTCCTTTTTCCCAGGCTCATAATCGGTTATGGAGTTGTCGCATCCGAATAGCCCGGGAGCGAACCTTGGCCGGCAGACGTGGCCGAATTCTTTCTCTCCGCTGGATCTGAGCACACCGTCCTTGAAGACGACGTGGCGATACACCGAGCATCCTTCTTTCGGCTGCTTTCCGGTGGGTTTCCCTATGGCGGTGGCGTAGAGCTCCTTTAGGAGATTGATTCCGGTGGCCGCTTCGATGGCTGCGGGCGTCTGGCTCGGGATTCTCGCGTCGATCTCCAATACGCGCAGGCCCTTGGGGGTGTCTATGGCTTCCACGTCCATGAGCGCGCTGAGCCCCATGGCTTCGGCCACTCTCCTGCCGATGTCGGCGAACTCCCTGTCCTCTTCCGGGGAAAGTATGTTAGGGTTGCATCTGACCATCTTGCAATCGTAGTTGGAGTCTAGGCAGACCTCGGTTGTGACGTACGATCTGGCCGATTGGCCGTTGCCTATGACTTCGATGGAGACGCTCTTTCCGTGCACGAATTCCTGCATCACGGGCTCGTCTCCGATGCTCTTTATGAAATCGAGCCCTTTTCTGACGTCCTCGTCGTTCCAGGCTACGGCAACCCCGATGCTTCCGCTTTGGCTCGACGGCTTCACGATCGCAGGGAATCCGCATTCCGGCCATGGCTTGGGAAGCGGGACGCCCACCGACGCCATGATCTCGTTGGAGCGGTTCTTAGAGCTCGATATCTCATAGGACTTGAGGTCGAAAAGGAGCGGAACTTCGGTTTCCATCGAGTCCAGGCATCTGAGGAGTTCGATCTCCTCGCATGCAGGGATGATCGCATCGCATCCTTCGAACACCTTTCTGGCGCCTTCGGGGTCTTTCGTGGGATCCAAATGTATGGGTTCGTCGCAGATCGACATCGCCGGGGCGTTCTCCTTCCTGTCGAGGACTGCCGTCTCAAATCCGGCCGCTTTTGAGAGCAGGACCGCCTCCATCCCCTGGAGGGCGCCGCCGACTATGGCGATGCGGGTCATCTCGAAGCCATCCTTGCCCTGCGGGAATCCAGGTAGGCTCTGTACTCGGTGCTTGTGGCATGCCTGTGGCCCATCTCTTCGAGAAGCTCGAATACATGTTCTACGGATCTGTTCCCGTTCTCGATGTCCAGTTCGTGCTGCGCCACTCCCGCCAGATTCTTGCTCGGAGGGACAATGGATGTGACCACATTGGCGCCCGCATTTATCCTGGTCTTGAGGCCTGAGATGCCCTCGACGTCAAGGCTGCAGGGGATGAGTTTGTCGTGGTTCATCAGCCTCATGACGGCTATCGCCTTCAGCTCTTCCGTCGGGCCGTAAGGCTCATTGTTTTCCATGGGGGTGCCCAGCTGCGGGACGAAAGTCATCGCCCTGACCTGGTCGCATCCGAGGGTGCTCATGGTGAGGATCGTGTTGGCGCGGTCTTTGACGCTCTCTCCGAGCCCGATCATCATCCCGTCTTCGGTGAGGAGCCCGGCCTTTCTGGCCCAGATCTTCTGGTTGCGGCGGTCTTCGTAGCTTTGGTTGAGCCTGAGGGATTCGAAGAGCTTTCTGTTGTACGTCTCCTGGTAGCAGGCGTACCAATCCGCGCCCGCCTCCCTGACCAAGGGGAACATGCGCTCAGGAAGCGCCCCTGGCGAGGCCATGATATTGATCCCGACGTCTTCGTGGACGGCGTGGATGATGTCCAGCAGACGCTCGCAACCGTTGGCGTACATCTCCGGGTCCTCGCCCATGGTGAGATCGGCCAGATTGATGCCAGCGTCTTGGAGGGATCCCGCGAGTTCGACGATCTCTTCCTTGGACTTTCTGTATCTCTCCTGGATCTTGTTGGTCGTCCTGTAGTAGCAGAATGCGCAGTTGTTTTTGCAGTAGGTCGAGAAATAGACGAATCCGTAGGTGTAAATTTTCTTTCCGAAAGTTCTGTCGCGGACCCTTTTCGCGGCGTCGAAAAGTTCCCTCAATTCGTTGTCCTTGGTTATCGACATCAGCTCGAAGATGTCGCGGGATCCGAGAGGGTATCCCTTCTCCGCATTCGCTAAAATATCAGATATCATGTCTATTCCTCAGTCCATCTTGTAGCCGTTGACGTAAGTGGTGCTCTTCCCGGTCTTCCTCACGTTGCTTTTTCCATTTTTGAGCATGAGCAGGCGCTCAAGTCCGAAGCCGACCCCGGCCCAAGGCTCGTGGATATCGTGCGCCGGATCAAGTTTGTGGGGCCCGATGGCACCCGACGCGACTTCGGTCCCGTTTATCTCCACGTCGAGGGTCTCCACATAAACGTCGGATTCTTCGCGGGTCGTTTCGTATTCCAATCCGACGGCATCCATGATGTCGCCGATATAAGTCTTGAGATGCTCCATGGCATCCCCGTCCGGACCCAATTCCACGAGGTTGAGCATCGTGAACTCCTCCAGATGGGTGGAGCTCTTGGATTCCTTCCTGAAGCATGAGCCGATCTCGAATATCTTCACCGGGCCGTCGGTGTGGTCCCTCAGCTTTCTCATGACGGCGTAAAGGTTCATGGCGTGCATAGGCCTCAGCGCCCTTTTGTCGTCGATGAAGAAGACCTGCTTGTAGAGGGGATGGTCCGCGGTGATGGTCATCTTGGCCAAAGCGGCTTTGGATACGAATATGGGGGTGTGGACTTCGATGAAACCTCTGGCTTTGAGCTTGGATCTTATGGCGTTCGCCAGATCGGTGAGATCGTTGGAAGGGTTTGAGATGACGCCCTTCAAGCCCTTGTCGTTCGCGGATTTCAGAGCAGACATCTTGGCTGAGAATGCTTTGTCCCTGGCGGCGGCGTCTTCGAACTCCGCGTCGGCCCAGTTTTCGTCTCCGTATTCCATCAAATGCTGTATCTGAGGATCCGTGAATTTGATGCCCATAATATCGACCATGACAGATGGCGAAAGGCCGGGGGGTCGAACCCCGCTTACAGGTTTTAGAGACCCGTTTGCTCGCCGGAGCGCCCTCCGTTGCGGTCTAAGAAGTTTAACAAATATTTAAGCATTGCGTAAATATAGCGCTTTCTTTAAATAGTTTTTGTGAGAGCAGTTGTACTAGGCGGAACAGTCATAGCGCAAGCTGGCAGCAACGGCCGCAGCTGGGGCAGATACTTCTGTTCGCCTATGCCTACATAGTGCAGTCATCGATTATTCTGTATTTAACGGCATCGAACGATGGGTCAGCTTCGAATCCAACTCCATCGAAATTGAGGTATATGGAATCCAAGATGCTCATTCGTGTCTATCATAGCTGTCATCTCAAGCCCCAGGAAAGGGGGATTCGGCGAGAGATTGTTCATGAGAGCGGTCGAAGGCGCCCGCGAATCCGGGAAAGAGGTGGAAATTTTCCGTCTCAACGATCTGAACATCAGGCAATGCCAGAATTGCGAGTCATGCAGGGGAAACGACGGCCATTGCGTTATGAAGGATGATATATCCCCTATCTTGGAGAGAATACGCCAATCAGATGGCCTGATAGTATCAGGGCAGATACGCTTCGCCAGGATCGATGGCGCTCTGAAGACTTTCGCAGATCGTTTCTATTCGTTCATGACCGACAGATCCACCGTTTTGGATGGCGGAAAAAGGCTCATCACCATCTTGACGGCAGGCGCCGATGAGACCAATGTCGAGAAGGAATCCGCCGAGTTCGAGAGGATGATGAATCAGTATTTCCTTTTCGAGCCCGTGGGCAGGATAACCTATCTCAGCTATCTCATGCCCGCGGACTCCGATTTCATCGATGAATCGCCTCTGATGGAAGCTTATGAAGCCGGGAAAAAGATGCGATCGTGACGGTGTCTATGAGGCCTATCTGGAGGCGCTCAGAGCTCAGTCAAGGTCTCTTCCAGCGGTTTCCTGTCATTGTGCCGCGGGGAAGGTTTCGAATTCTCTGAAGGATAGCCTACGGGAAGGAGATTCATGACTTCTAGGTTGTCCGGGATGCCCAAGGCTTCTTTGATCTCCTTGGGGTCGAACCAACCGACCCAGCATGTGCCGAGCCCGAGCTCCGTGGCCTGCAGCATCATGTGGTCAGTCACGATGGCCGCATCGGTCTCCCCGAAATTGCGTTCGGAGAATGGGCTCACAAAAGAGGCGGAGGGATCGGAGCAGATGATGATGACGACGGGAGCGCCGAAAGTCATGCTGCATACCGAGCGGAGCTTTCCGAGCATGCGCTCGCTTCTGACGGCATAGATACGTTGGGGTTGGGCGTTCTTCGCGGTGGGAGCCAGACGTCCGGCCTGAAGGATGGCTCTGAGTTTCTCATCTTCCACGGGTTTATCGCTGTATTCTCTTACAGAATATCTTTTCGCAATCAAATCGGCGAACATGAAAAGAGAAAGCGTTTGCGAGTATATCAAATCGGAAGAAAGAAGCGGCTTTCGCCTAGGAAGCGAAAGCCTGAAGGAGGAAGAGTGCGCCCGGATGTCCGGACGCTATTAAGAATCAGTTTTTGCAGACCCTTATTCCAGAGCAGTTGGATCTGCCGAGGTCAAGCCCAAGTCCCTCGAGGGTTGCGGCGGCTTTGTCGTAGACCTCAAGGTACTCCTTGGTGGGCCTTACGGTGGTGACGTCGTAGCACTCCTGGAAGGTCTTTCCGGCTGGGGCATCGGTGTAGTGGGCCTCGTAGAGCGGAACAAGCTTGCTGAGGATTTCGTTGACCTCAGAGACTTTCATTCCGGCTGCGGCTGCTGCGGCGTTACCCATCATCCTGGCTTCCATTCCGGTGGTCTTGTCCTGGACGACACCCTTTGCTGCTGCAGATCCGGAGAGGAGCTCTCTTCCGGAGGCGGTGTCGTTGATGGCCTGGGCGGCAGTCTCGAGGAGACACATCTCCGTGCAGGGTCCTGCTATCGGGTAGTATTGGTTGGCAAGCAGGAGGTCTGTGTTGGCGTCGACAGCGGCGCATGCCCATCCTGCGACCTGCAAGGTCTCTTTGGCCATGGTCGTTCCCCACCTGATGTGGATAGGGCCGTCCAGGTGGAAGTTCCCGGAGAACAGCGCGAAAGATGCGAGCGTGGTTGCGACATCGCAGATCGCGGTCTCTTCGACTCCGCCGGTATATCCGCCGAAGATAGGCATCTGCTCGACCATGATGGTGTCTCCGGAGACGGTCCATCCTGCGAGCATGTTAAGCCCGGTCATATCCATTTTGAGCTCATTCAGCTGGGAGCATTCGTGGGCATCGGTGATCCTGTGCCCTGCGGAAGGACAGTCCGCGACCAGCCTGGCGGCCTCGGACAGAGGCGTCTCAGGTCCCTAGACACCGAGTCCAGGTCTCTGAGCTCTGGTCCTTGCCTCTTTGGTGGCTCTCAGTTCTTGCATGGTCGCACGGATTTCCCAAGGGGTCTTGCTCTTGGCGGGTTTTCCTTCGACGGTAGTCATGACACCGTTGACCAAGTCATCTACGATACCCTCCTGGGCGTAGGACTGCATGATCTTCACGAAGTAGTCCTCGGACAGAGGGGATCCGGTAGGTCCTCCCTGAATGATCGGTTTGACAGGTGAGTTTCCGCGCCTGGGGTAGAACCTGGCGATGTCCCTTCCCTCACCGAGTATGAGCTTCTTGGGAGCCCTCTTGATGCCTTCGAAGACCTCTTCTTCCGTCACTTTCATGACGCGGCCGAGATCCTGACAGTAGTAACCAGTCTCGACGAGCATCTCCAGTCCTGCCTGGAACAGAGCGTCTTTCTGGTCTTTGTCTTCGGGAATGAAGGTGTCGATTTTGATGTTGTACTTCTCTTTCAGAGCCGTAGCGTTTCCGGGAATGATCTTGTAATCCCAATCTGCTTCGGGGACCTTCTTTCCCTTGATGAATCTCTCGTAAACGTCGGTAACGGTGAGGAATCTTGTTGCTGCCATTTTTTCACACCTCGAATCAGTTTCCAGTAAGTCTGTCAACGAGCCCAATTATTTCATTTGCAGTTTCGGAATATCCGTCGGCACCGATCTGGTCGCACCATTCCTGGCTGCAGGGCGCTCCTCCGAATATTGCCTTGTAGGGGGCGTCCATTTCCTTGATGGTCTCTACGAGCTCTCTCTGAGCTTCGAGGGTGGTGGTCATGAGGGCAGATCCTCCGCAAACCTGTGCGTCGTTCTCCTCTGCGGCGTCCATGAAGTCCATGGCGGACACATCAGGTCCAAGGTCGATGACGTTGTAGCCCGCGCCTCTGAGCATAGCGCAGCAAACGTTCTTTCCGATTTCGTGGATGTCTCCCTCGACGGTTCCCATAACAACGGTTCCCTTGAGCGATCCGGATCCGGATTCCATGAGGGGCTTGAGGACGTTCAGTGCGGCCTCCATTGCCTTGGAAGCTGCGACGACCTGGGGGAGGTAGATCTCCGCCTTGTCGAACCTGATTCCGATGGTTTCCATTCCCTTTCCGAGTCCTTCTCCGATGATCTCTCCGACCGACATTCCAGCGTCGATCGCTTCTTGGGTTGCAGACTGGGCCAGCTTGAAGTCCCAGGTTTCTACCGACTTTCTAAGATTCGCAATAATTTCTTCATTAGCCATTTTTGTTTCCTCCCTATACGCAAATCACTTTGCGTTGAGTGCTTCCGAGTCTTTGACTCATCGGCGAATTATACATCACATCATCAGTATATATAAGTTTCTATAAAGGTCGATAGTGCGATCATATCATATTTAATCATACTCATTTTTGATTTTTCGTGTTATCTTATCATATTTAAAATAGTAGGTTAATCTCACCCATTATAGTATTGTTTTAAATAATATAAAGATTAGATTAGAATATTTTACATAATATATTATTTAGATAATAACTATTAAACAGTCATTAGAAATGGATATTTAATATTTTATCATTATATTTTTATTTAATTTAGAATAATATTAATTTTATATAAATAACAGATATTTATTATTAAAATTAATAATTAAATATTGCATAAATGTCTTAGGGAATAAAGAATTCATATGATATATGATTATAGTGACGCATCAATATTTATCCCGAAATAACGAGATCTGAGCTATGAATGATGCAGGTTCTTTGCAGCTTGAAGACGGTCGAGTCTTATCATTTATTAGATGGATATTCTGGTAAAATATTATTAAAAATAGTTGAACAATAACATTAAATGAAGAATTATCGAATCGAACAAAGAAAGGATGGAGCGATCCTTGGGCTCTGAATCTTTTGCGGGCAACCCCTTTCAAAATCACTATTATTTAAAACTATGCATTTGAACATCCATCCGGAAACGGATGGCCGGCGGCGCGCCCATTCCGGCAGATGATAGGAAAGGTGGCGGGGCGGCCCAAAGCCACGGGCGGGCCGCATCACACCTTAGATGAATTCTTGCCCGGTGTCCGTCTCTACGGATCTTCCTTCCAAGAGGCCATCGAAATTTTTGTCGGGATAGGCGCGCAAGACGTTCAGCAGCGCGATGAAATCTCTGGAAAGGATTCTCGGGCTCACCGACTCAGAATTCGATCTGACGGACAGCATATACCTCTCCACCATTTCCGGTGTGATCTCAGATTCATATTCGTTCGCTATCTGATGCAGCTCCAGTATTCTCAGAAGCAGCGCCTCCTGTTCTTCGACGGTCAGCGGCTTTGTCCTCACCACCGGCCCCGAATTGATGTCCAGATCCTTTTCGAAGCGGCTCTCCTCCAGTCTGGTTCTCAGCGCTCCATAGCTATACAGCCCAGTGACCGGATTCTCGAGGAATTCGGGCGTTCCGCACATATATGCCGCCATATGGCGCGAATACCCCTGTGCGATATCGTTGTACATCGCCAATATCATCTCATAATTGGCGTTCCTGGCCGAATTCGCCGTTTTCAAGAGCACATCTGCCTGATCCATTATCAAAACCAGGCCTTTGAATCCGGCCATCACCGCGAATTCCGACCATAGGCGGATGAACATGTACCAGTTTTCATCTTTGACGCAGGACCCGATGTCAAGCTTGTCCTTGGATTCCTTGAGAGAATTGCATTCTCCGCCCAGCCAGCGGAGCTGATCCGTCACATCGCGATCCGCCCGGCTGCGTACATAATATTTTATTATTACTCTAAAGAAATCGGCGGAGAACGGCATCGATATTCTCTCTGTTTCCAAGCCGATCTGGGTTTCCACATCCCTTATCTGGAGATTTTGGACAGGCATCCCGGTCCTTTCCGAGGCTCTGGTTTCCACGCCGGACAGCCAGGTCTGAATCAGAGCTTCTATCGCCCCTCCGTCCATCATGCCTTTCATTGTCGCGCTGGATATCAGCTTGCGATAGAGCATGATCCCTTCGCCGTTGCTTCCCTTCAGTCTGCTGGACGGGGTCAGATCGGCGTTCATGACGATGAAGCCCATATCGGCCGAGTGGGTGCGTATCAGCTGGGACAAGAAGGTCTTCCCGGAGCCGTATTCCCCTATTATGAATCTGAATGCGCCGATGCCTTCCGCGGCGTCTTCAAGGTCTCTGTCAAAAGCGCATATTTCGTTGCGCCTTCCGACGGCAATCTGTTCGGCGCCTCTGGGCGGCACCACCCCGGATGAAAGGGCCTTGACGATCGTTGTCGCTGATTTTTTCCCTACTTTAGTTCCCATCCTTCACAACCTCCAGAATCTCGCCGATATAGTCCGGGTCCAATTCTCCCCCGTCTATTATCGGATCTCCCAGCAGCGATTCCGCCAGGGCGTTCAGCTCGGCTTCCGCGGCCATCCTCATTTGCCCGTGCTTTTTGAGCACAGCGCTGGGATCGGAGCCTTCCGCCAGCGATGCCAGGTATTCCTTCTGGAACGGGGACAGCTTTCCCGCGAAGCTGGCCCAACCCGTTTCTTCTTCCGTATCGTGCGTCAAATTTATATCATATGTGGGACTCGGCGCCTTTTCGGCCGGCTCCTCTTCAATGGAGCTCCACATTTCGGATACGAAATAGAGATCATCCAACGCCTTCCTTACGTTCTCTCTGATTATTCCAGCCGATTCTTGCGGTGCCGATACGCTGGAAGCCGTTTTTATATAGACCGGTTTCAGGTCGATGTCTGACGTCCCGAGATAATAATCCTCCCATTTTCCTGTGAAACCGGGTTTCTTGGGGACTGGCGGAAGGCTGAAGCCATTTTGGTCGTACTTTATTGCGATGCTTTTTCCTATGCCGGTGTGGCATACGATAGAGATAGGCTCGTAAACGGCCTCAATCCTGATGTTGCGAGGGGTCGGATCGAAGGCCGGCCATCTTGCTTTGAATCCCTTCTTTCTGGGTGGCTGGGGAAGCTTGGGAAACTCTCCGGAAGGGCATCCCACCGTCGCGAAGCGCTTACCATCGGCAAACAAAACTATTGTGTGGCTTGGGCCTCTGTAAATAGCACGCACTGTTACGTCTTTGTATCCTACCGCGAATGGCTCCCATTCCCCCTCGAATCCGCGGATCGGCATAGGTATTGGATACGGGCCGCCTGCATCCGCTTCGGATTCCGAGCCATCGCATTGGAGGAAACGGATTCTGGCCGGCCTATAGATAGCTTTGATTGTGACGTCGGAATCCCCAAGTTCCGTGGGCCCCCATCTGCCTGCCATCCCTTTGATTCTCGGCGTATCTGGGATCGGGCATTTGAGACCGCCCGAATCGAATTGGACGATTCTCACCGTCACTCCTTTGGCCACGAATCTTGCCGCATGAATTCTTTCCGCCATCGATTTCCGGATGCATTACGCCGATATAATCAATGGCAGAAATATGGCCATATTGTTTTTCAGGCAGGGGCGTTCTTCTTAAGCGCTCTGCAATCTCGGGATTGTTTATCGTTTCTCGCAGCGCCTATCCTTGGTTCTGACCTCTCCCTGATCCTTCGGGCCGCCGGAGGGCGTTCCCGCAGAGCTGGCATATGGAGAAGGGATTCAGGCCCGTGTCGCTGCCGCATGCGGCATTCCATGCGGGGGCGCGTGCGCTACCATTAAAAGCGCGCGAGGCGTGTTGATTCGCATGTGGACATTCACATCCGAACTTTCCGGCCGCCGGTGGGCCGCTGCGGCCGCGATCGCCCTGGTAGCGTTCGCCGCCCTGGCCGCCGTCTCCCTGGCGGGGGGCGCCGAGGCGCTGTCATATTACGATGAGTTCACAGAGGACAATATCAAA
>JAEEGL016682371.1_pt1 | contig 12471 bp, 10 predicted proteins | sample 9134231 | NCBI WGS metagenome assembly JAEEGL01 (sample SAMN16246548, study PRJNA631951) | gut metagenome | biome: gut microbiome; feature: rumen; material: fiber-attached | host: Bos | place: Iran: Karaj | collected 2018-10
ATCAGTCTTAGCTACTTCTAAGAATTTTTCATAATCTTCTCTTGGCATAGCTACATCTATATCATCATCCCATGGAATAAATCCCTTATGTCTTACTGCACCTAAACATGTTCCACCAACTAAGAAATATTCAAGTTTATTCTTTTTACAAACACGAACAAATTCATCTAACATTTCTACTAATACTTGTTGTAGATGAACTAAATCTTCATGAACATAATATTCATCTGCTTTAGCATCAAAAGATAATCTCATTGGTTTATGATTAATTCTTTTTTCTTTTGGTGGTAATTTCATATAATCACCATATAAACTACTTAGGTAAGCATCATTATTATTCATACCATTATATTTTTTATTTTCAAAAGTAATCTTCTTTACTGGAAGAACATTACTTCTTTCCATAAATTCTTTTCTAAAGCCATAACCTGCTCCAATAACACTAATATATTTACTATTATCATCTTTACATTTAGTAACAATATGATGAAATATCTTAGTTAATCTTCTTTTACTAAAAATACTAAATAAAATAGTTAGTGGTTTATATTTTGTATCTTTTAATTCACAAGATCCTAGTTTATAAAAAATAGTATCCATAATAGCATATGAAAGAGCAAATCTAGTTTTATAACCTAAACCAAATTTCTTAACATTTTCAAAAGGAAAGATATCAATAAAAATACCTTTATCACCATATGTTTCTGGATTATCATTATTCTTAGCTTCTTCCACAAACAAAGTATTTTTCTTCATTATTTTAGCAAATGGTAAATAATAATCTTTGTTAGTTTCTACTGATCTAATAAAATAATCATCTTTAAGTTCCTTAGTAACTATTTTTAAGAATTTATCATAGTCTTTCCTTGGCATTCCAACATCAATATCATCATCCCAAGGAATAAAACCAGAATGTCTTACTGCACCAAGTAAGCTTCCACCCACTAAAAAATAAGTTAGTTTATTTTTATCACAAATTCTAACGAATTCATTTAATAACTCTAACTCTACATTATGTAATTTATCTAATGTTTTTTTATCATATTCATTATATGCCATTGTTTAACTCCTTAAGTATATTAATTGTATTTATAAAACCTGATTTACTATCATATTTAGGACTCCAACCAATATTTTGTAATTTATCTGAATTAAGTACACCACATTGCATTGGATTAGCATTAGTTGGGGTATCTTTTGGTATATCAAACATTACTTTTTTATTACCAATATCCGCAATTATTTCAGCCATTTCACGAATAGACAAGATACTTCCTGGATTAGCTATATTATAGGCATTACGATCTTCTCCATTTACTAAAATATATAAAAGTGCACTAACTGCATCAGCTACATAAGTATAACTTCTAGTTTGTGTTCCAGGACTTTTTAATACTATATCTTCGTTATTTAAGATATTTCTAATAAACTCTGCATAAACACGACTATCACTTTTAGTCATAGTTGGTCCATATACATGAGATGGTCTAGCTATTACTGTACTAACGCCATATTGTTCACTAAAACTAGCACATAATGTTTCAGCACATCTTTTGCTATTAGGGTAACAAGATCGATATAATGTTGGATTAACAAAACCAAGATCTTCTTCCTTAAATTCTTTTGCATTTTCTTTTTCACCATATACTTCACCAGTTGATGTATATAGTACTCTAGAAACATTTTTATCTTTAGCAAATTCAAGTAAATTAAGCAAACCAATTATATTAGCTTTAATAGTACCTACTGGATCAGTCTTAAATAAAGCTGGATGAGCATTACTAGCTAAATGCATAATATAATTAACTTCTTCATTATATTCAAGTGGTAAATTAACATCTTGACATACATATTTAAAATTAGGATTACCTAGATACTCTGGAAATCTACTATTAATAAATTCTTCTTTAAAATCATAAGCTATAACTGTTATATTATCATTAAATAACTCATTATGTTTCATTATTACATCAACTAGAAATGATCCAATAAGACCACAAGCTCCAGTTATCATAATACTTTTATTTTTTAATTTATCAAAAACATCTAACTTTGCAACATAAGTTAAATCTTCTTGATAAGTTTTACTTTCTATCATTTCATCCACTCATCTTTCTTAGAATTAATTAGTGCTTTAAATATCTCTATGTCTTCAGGAGTAGTTAATTTAACATTCTTTTCACTACCATTAGCTTTATAAACTCGATGTCTCATTTCAACCATTAATGTACAACTAGCTGTAGTATTTTTCATTCCTTTAGCTAATGCTTCTTCTTGTACTTTTCTTAAGTCTTTAACATAGAATGTTTGTGGTGTTTGAGTACGTAATAATTCATCACGATTAATTGATTTAAGTGATGATTCACGATCCTTACTATATAACATGGCTTCTTGACAAGGAACACATGTAATTGCATTACCTTTTTCATGACACACTCTAATATTTTCAGTAATAATCTCTTGAGATAAATTAGGTCTTATAGCATCATGAACCAAAATTAGAGCATCCCCACCATATAATCTTTCAACTTCTTTAGTACCATTAATAATAGATTCAAAACCAGTTTTACCACCAGGTACTACACTATCTAATTTAGTTATACTAAATTGTTTAGCATATGATCTTACCATTTCATGCCATCCATCAATACAAACTATAACTATACCATGAATATCTGGATGATGTTGAAAACTTTCCATTGTATAAACAATAACTGGTTTATCATATACATTCAAAAACTGTTTAGGGATATCTTGTCCCATTCTATTGCCTACTCCACCAGCAATAATTAAAGCAATATTTTTAGTATCTTGTTTTCTTTTCATTATTTACTCCTTACTTTGTATAATATTTTAGCTAACATCTTACTAAATAGCACTAGATATAATCCCTTTAAACTCTTATAAAAATACTTATTTCTACGATATTTTGGAAAATGTTCTTTAACACTTTTAATAGCATCATCTACGGCTTTTAAATAAGCTTCTTTATCATAACCTAAACATGTTTTAATAAATGTTGCATAAGCATATCTAACATAAGCATATTCAAGTTCTTTTTTATATTCTTCGTATATTCCTTTTTCTTTATAATATTCAATAACTCCATTCATATTATTAATATAATCATATATTTTAGGACTTACTGAACTAGTAATTGATTTTTCTCTTTGTAAATATTCATAAAATGGTTCATGAATAACGCCAATACTTTTAACATATGGAAGCAATCGATACATAAATTCAACATCTTCATACCATACTCCACTTTTAAAAGACATATTATTTTTAACAATTAAATCTCTTTTAAAGATTTTTGTACAAACAGCTGGATATAAATTAATAAAGACATCTTTAATATTAGTAGTATCAGCCATTGGATCAGTTTTAACTATATATTCATGGTCACTATATACATATTTAACATCACCACAAACAATATCATAATCCTTTTCTTTAGCTTTTTCATACATCTTCTTGTACATATCAGGTCTAACTGAATCATCACTATCTAGAAAAGCAATATATTCACCAGTAGCATATTTAATACCCATATTTCTAGTATCAGATAATCCACTATTTTCTTTAGTAAAAGAACGAATATTAGGATAATTCTTTTTATATTTATCAATAATTAATTGAGAATTATCTGGACTACCATCATTAACTACAATTATTTCTAATTCTTTAAGTTCTTGTTTAACTAAACTATTTAAACATTTACTTAAATATTGTTCAACATTATAAACTGGAACTATAACACTTACTTTCATATTATCTCCTTCCAGATATTTTCTTAACTATTCTTAAAATAAAATATAATTTATGAATGGCACAAAAACAAATTAATTTCATTTTCCTACTAGATTTTTTATAATACATATTCTTATTCCAATTAGGAAAATCATTTTTCATAATCTTATTTATTTTATCAAGGTATTCATAAGCTTCTGGATAATCAAGAAAACGTAAAGTAGCTGTTCTAAGTAAATGAGTAATATATAAATACTCTACTTCTGAGAAATAATCTTTCTCTAATAATTTTTTATTATTATCTAAGACTTTAAAGATATCTAATAATTTCTCATTAAATTTCTTTTGTCCCATAATCGAACCAGATCTAACTAAATAATTATAAAGAGGTTTTTCAACATAAGATATTTTATTAGCATGAAGAAGTAATCTAGGATTAATATCCAAATCTTCATAATATAATCCTTCCGTAAACTTTTCTTTATCCATTATTTCTTTTTTAATTAATCTAATCCATGCATTTGGTGGTGATAATAAATATTCTTTTTTAGAATCTTTATTCCATTTCAAATGACAATTCATATATCTAGTTTCATTTTCTTCTAAAGATAAATAATCACATATAACAATATCACTATTATCGACTTTAGCTTTCTTATACATTTCCTCTAGCATATTAACTTCAACGAAATCATCACTATCAATAAATGCAATATACTCACCCTTAGCATACTTTAAACCATAGTTTCTAGCACTAGATAATCCCCCATTTTTCTTTTTATAGCCAGACACATTAGAATATTTTTTAACATATTTATCAATAATCTCTTGTGAATTATCTGGAGTACCATCATTAACAACAATTATTTCAATATCCTTTAATGTTTGATTAACTAAACTATTTAAACATTTATCTAAATAATCATAAACATTATAAACTGGAACAATAACACTTACTTTCATAGATAACTCTTCCATTCATTAAAACTCATCAAATTTTCTTCCCATACAGTCATTCTAGGTATTTTATACATATTAGTTACTTTAGGAGTAGCCTTTCCATAAACACCAGCACGGCCAATGAAAGCCATTTTGAATCCTGCTTCTTTAACCGCTGCAATAGCATTATCATTAAAATCATAGAATGGGAAAGCCATTGCTTTAGGTTCTGTTTTAAGTATCTCAATTGATTTCTTCAAGTCAGCTACTATATTAGCTTTACTCATACAAAGGATTGCACCACCTTGATTACCACCAGCACATACATAATTACGATGTAAATTATGAGTATGTGATTGATTTTCTATTCTTTTAAGTCCATCAAATTGAGCATAGTTTGTATATGCAGCAGTAGCAATAAACATTGTGGCATTTAGTCCATATTTATCAAGTACTTCATCAGCAGCTTTAAATAATAATCCATCATCAAGAGTAATAACAACACCCTTTTCTATTTGTAGATTACCTTTCATATACATATACATTTCATCCATATTTAATGAAAAATATTTATTATCAGAAAGATACTTCATTTGTTTATCAAAGTTAGCTTTTTTCATACATACATAACCATCAGTACATTTATCTCCAGTATCATATACTCGATGATAAGCAAGAGTTGTTATTTTAGCTTGATTCTTTTTATCTGTATTTTTATTCTCTTTGGTTTTACTAACTTCATCTTTTTTGATATTAACTAACATACCATTATATTCAACATAATATTTGTTTTCATAATTATTAATTATTACTGGGAATTCCATTTCTTTCTTTAAAGTAATTAATTTATCTTCACCAACATACATCGTAAACTCATCTTTAGTAACAATATTAATATTGAATGGTAAATAGTTTTTATATCTTTCGTCTTTTTCTAATTCTTCACCAAGAGCTATATCTTCAAATGAAACATAATAATCAAGGTCTTTGATATGAAAATACTTTGTATCAAGTTTAATATCTTCTTTTACTAAATCAACATTAACATCTTTATAAATTGTACCAATCTCAGTATATTTATCATCTTTCTTTTCATAAAGAGTTGTATCTTTACTAATCTTAGCATGTTCATGATAATGAGATGTAATATTATCAATAATAGCTTTTTCTTCCGCTAATCTTTTAGCTTCATTTTTGTTATGAATAACTATTCCTGCTACTATCCCACCAATAGCTAAAATAATAACTGCAAAAAGAAGATAAACCCATTTCTTTAACTTTCTTTTCTTTGTTCTTGATGGTAATGGTTTATCATCATCTACACGACCTTTATAATCAAATCTTCTCATCATACCAGTAAAATCTTCATCAATATCACTAATATGAATTTCATCTTCATTATCAAGTTTTTCTTTGATGTTATCAATAGTTTTATCAAGATCTTCAGTCATTTCATTAACTCGATTTATTAATTCATCAATTTCTTCAGTTTCATCAATAAAATTATTATCTTTCATATCTTCACCTTTTCATATTATATTATACTATATTTTATATAAAAGAAAAAGGTTTATTAAACCCTTTTACACTAATTTTTTATTAATTCTTTTCTTAACTATTTTATTAAAATACCAAGTTGGATACATACTCTTTAAAATTTGTTCATCTTCTTTAATTTTAGTCTTATTTATCTCTTTTTCTTCTATTCGATAACCAACTAATTTTTCTTTTAAATAAACAAATTTAGTATCTTTTTTAGCTAAGTCTATTAAACCTTGCCAATCATTATCATATTTTAAATTAGTTGGAAATATATCATCTTTTATATTCTTTTTAACAAAAGTAATACTACTTGTACAAATATATTTATCACGTCTTAAACTTCTAAGTTTAAAGAATTTTTTATTTTGAAAAAATGAATAGCGTAATGGTAATAAATAATATCTAATCCAAAATAACTTTTTACTTTTCTTAATCTTTTTATCACCATGTATTTCATAATTATCAGTAAATATTATTGTTGCATCTTTATTCTTTTTATAACATTTCTTTATTTCTTTAACATAATTTCGATCATACAAGTCATCTTGATGAGCAATAGTTACTAATTCTGTATCAAAAGACTTAATAGCAAAATTATAATCTCTTCCTTTATTACTCTTAGCTTTATTTACCATAACACCAAGTGAATACTCACTAGCTAAATCAATTATATAATCATTAGGTGTACTAGTAGCAATTACTATATTAGATTTAACACTTTGATTTATTACTGATTTAATACATTCTTCTAAATCATCACTAATATTATAAGCAAGTATTACAAATGTATGATTCATTTTATCACGTCCTATTAAATTATATCAAAAACTATTTAATAAATCGACAAATAATGTAAAATAGAAAAAAATATTTAGTAACATAATTTATATATTACTAAATATACGATATAATTATAATGGTGATGTATAATGAAAAAGAATGATACTAAGAAGAAAAACACCTTTAAAACTCATATAGTTTTATTAATATTAGCTTATATTGCCTTCTTTAGTTATTTAGTCTTTGAAATACTAGATATAACTAATATAAGTGATAGTATTTATCAAATACTTGGTGCACTATTTATATTTTCATTATTAATTAGTTTCACAGTAATGTGTTTTAAAAATAAAAAGAATATTTCTAGTGTAATAAGTATTGGTAGTATCTTAGTAATTGGTTATTGTATATTAAACATCTTATTATTAACAAAAATAATTAGTTTACCAAAAGATGATTATGTACCAAACTTTTATAATCAAAGTGTATTAAAACTAAATGAATGGAAAAAAGATAATAAGATTAATGTAGTTGAGAAATATGAATATAGTGATACAGTAAAGAAAGATTATATCATATCACAAAACATATCTGCTCCTACTCTTACTAAAAATATTAAAGAAATAATAATTACGATATCACTTGGACCTGATTTAGAAAAAGAAGTTATAGTACCAAACTTTATTGGTTTAAAATATGATGAAGTACTTAAATATATTGAAGAAAATCATTTATCTAATGTCAAAATAGTTTATCAAAAAAGTGATAAACCACAAGATACAGTAATTAGTCAATCTAAAAGTGGTACGATGAAAAGAAACACAGAAATTATTATTACTTTTGCTAAAGATACCGATGAACTTAGTGAAATGGAAATAATTGATTTTACTGGTGAAACTAAATTAGCAGCTATTTCTTGGTTAGAAAAATATGGTTTTAAAGTAGAAATAGTAGAAGATTATAGTGATAATATTGATGAAGGTTGTGTAATAGATCAAAGTGCAAAAAATGAAACAAAGAATCCAGAAACAGATACTATTACATTAACAATATCTAAAGGTAAAAAAATATTGGCTCCTGATATAGCAAGTATGAGTGTTGATGAAATAAATAAGTGGGCTATTGAAAATAATGTTAAGATTAGTTATAAAGAAGAATATAATGATGAAATAAACTTAGGTGATGTTATTAATTCTTCAGTGAGTGTTGGTGAATTAATCGAAAAAGGTAAAAACGTAGTAATATCTATTTCTAAAGGAAAGTTGGAAATGATTAATTTAACTACCATTAGTGAATTTACTAATTGGGCAGAAAATAATAATGTTAAATACTCTATTAATTATGAAAACAGTGATACAGTAAAAAAAGATAATATTATTAAATGTTCTCATAAAACTGGTGATGTAATTAAAAAAGATGATACAGTTATTATTACTGTATCACGTGGTAAAGAAATAAGTATTCCAAACTTTGTTGGAATGAGTAAATCTGATATTAAAGATAAATGTTCAACAATAAACTTAAGTTGTAGTTTTAAAACTGGTGGATATACTGAAAGTACTAAAAAAGATATTGCCATTAGTCAATCTAAGAAAAGTGGTACTAAAGTAAGTGAAGGAACTAGTTTAACTATTACTTTAAGTGCAGGTATTCAAGAGAAAGTTAATGTTCCAAGTTTTGTTGGTAAAACTAAATCAAATATCTCATCACAATGTAATAGTATTGGTATTAAATGTAGTTTTGTTTATGAAAGTAAATATAGCTCTACTGCTAAAGATACATGTACTAAACAAAGTGTGACTGGTAAAGTAAATAAAGGTAGTACCGTAACTATTACTTTAAGTAAAGGACCTGCTAAAACATATACAATTGTTGTTCAACCAGATTGGTTAAGTTGGGGTAATCCACAAGCTACTAAATCTACTTTAGAGAAAAAATTAAAAGCTAATACAGATAATGTAACATTTACTTGGGAATTTAAAAAAGCTAATTCCGGTATTGGTTACTTACATCAAAATAGTCAAGTTACAGTTGGTCCTAATACCTTTGTACAAGGTAATTCATACCATATAATAATTAATAGTAATTAAAAAGAGTTTACTTATAAACTCTTTTTTTTGTTATAACCATATCCATTTTAATATCTAAATCATTTGTAGGAACTAAATCAATTATTTGTTCGTCAAAACACAAACCTATTTTATAAATATTATTGTTACTTAAATATTTATCGTAGTATCCCATACCAAAACCTAATCGATTTAAATTACTATCAAACGAAAGACCTGGAACAATAATTAAATCTATTATTCCATTATATATATCCCCTATTGGTTCCATTACACCAATATTACTTTTCTCATATAAAGTATCTTTATTAATAACAATAAATAACATTTTATTATTAATAATTTTTGGTAATAAAACTAATTTATTATTCATAGATTCATTAATTAAATAACTAGTATCTACTTCATCTTTAAGACTATTATATACGGCTATTACTCTTGCTTTCTTATAAATATCTAAATCCATAAGTTTATTAATAATATCTAAAGATATTTCTTTTTTATTAAGAATATCTTTTCTTTTTTTAATCATTATTTTTCTTAATTCTTCTTTATTCATATTTAACCTATAAAATGATATTTAGTATTAACAAAATAAATTATTAATAATAAACCAAGAATAATACTAATATAAGTAAATAACTTAATATAATCAAAACCAATATTAGTATCTAAATATACATAACCAAAATACTGATAAAATTCATCAGTAGTAATATCATGAGAATGATTATCTTCTTCTTCATTATGATTATGACTATAATCTAACCATTCTTTAACAAACTTTTTACCATTTTCTTCCATACTACTAGGTATTAACTTAGTAATACCTTCTATATGATATGATTCTTCTTCATGATCTAATAAATATCGATTTACTTTATTAGCCATATTATTACTAATATAAACAATATACTGTACACCATCACCAAACATAACATAATAACCATTATCTTTATCATTAGTAATACTACCTGCTACAAAAGTAGCATCTAAGTATACTTTAACATTTTCCTTTTTACTACCACTATTAGTTAATTCATAAATATTTGTTTTATTAAATTCAGAATATATTATTAATCCCAAAGATATAGTTAATAAAACAATTCCAATAATTAAGTTTCTTTTCATAAAACCACCAAACTAATTATAACATATTTAGACAAAGAAAAAAGGAGTAAACTCCTTTTATGGTGTTGGTGTAAATGTTCCATTTTCACTCCAAGTACCAACCACTCTTGTAAAGTTTGGATAAACTGATGAGTTATTAAACATTTCAGTAAAAACTATATTTGCATTAATATTCCAATCATTTATGGCTGATGCATCAACTAAACTAGCATTATCATAAAACATACCAGTCATATTTGTTGCACTTGAAACATTCCAATTCTCTAGTCCTTCCAACGTTGTTACAGGTGAACCTTCTTTTGTAGCATTAAACATATTAGTAAAATTTACGACATTTGATACATTCCAATTTCTAAATGGTAAATACGATTCAACATTAACATTTTGAAACATAGCACTCATATTTGTTACATTTGATACATTCCAATTAGTAAGTGGTGAAAAATCTATTACTGGATTATTACTTTTCATTTTCCCGTTATCCATGCCAAACATAAGACGCATAGTTGTGGTACTTCCTGTATTCCAGTTAGCAATAGGAGAAAAATCAACTAGAGAATAACAGTTATTAAACACTGATCTCATCTCAATAACACCAGATGTATTCCAATTTCTTAGTCCTCTTATATCAACTAAACTTTCACAATCATAAAAAAGTCCAGTCATTGTAGTTAAATTAGAAACATTCCAGTTAATTAAGCCATTAACGTTAGTCAGGCTCTTACATTCTCTAAACATTAAAGTAACGTCATCTAAATTACCTACATTCCAATTAATTAATCCATCAACATCCTCTAAACCAGCACATCCATAGAACATATAGGTTGTAGCAGTTAAATTCATAGTATTCCAATTGATTAATGCATCAACATCTTCTATTTTAGAACAATAATAGAACATATATCCCATGTTTGTAACACTAGAAACATTCCAAGAAGCAAGTTCACTTAAATCATCAAGTTTCACACAGTTAGCAAACATACCATATGCATTTGTAACATTATCTGTTCTTAGGTAAGTAAAATCTATATCTTCTAGTTTAGATAAATTAAAGAATAGACTTGATGAATTAGATGGTGCATAAATAACGTCATCTGCACAAATCACAGCTTTATATGTATTATTCCCTAGTCCATCATCTAATGTATACACTGTAACTGGACTAATACTTGAAAGACCTGTTGCATCAAAACTTGTTATAGCATTAGCTGGGATTTCATTATTAACACTGAATTCAATACCTGTTATATTTGATCTTATATTTTGCCATTCTGTTATTCCATTTAGGTTTTTCAAAACAATAAATTCTGGTTCTTCTACCCATACTCCTTCATTAGCTTCTACTTTTACTTTAAAACTAATACCATTGGTAGATAAACTATTCCATTCCGCTGTTGTTAGAACAGTTCTACCAGCTATCCAATCTCCAGGAGTTTCACCATATACTAAATTATCATTTACAATGGTTGATACAGTATCACTTATTGCAACACTATCGTTATCAATATAAGCTGTTATATTAATACTACCATTAACACCATTTTCATCTGGTTTTATATATCCAATTACTATATCTTCTCCATTGGTAGCAATACCACTTTCTCTTAAATTAAACACATTAGTAGTTGATCCACGTTCATTATAATAGTCACTACTCTTTGTACCTAGGTTACTTGTTGTTACATTAAAACTTATTGGTACTTCTTTGTTATTAACTGTGTTTGTTACTTGATCAATACTTACTTTATATTCAATACCATCTTCATAATTAGTATCACCTGTAATACCTATTGTCACTGTTGATGAATTAGTATTATCCAAATGAGATGAATCAGTTGGAAATACATCAGATAAGTTAATCGTATTATTTTGAGTTGATGAAAAATTAATTCTACCTACTCTAACATTATTAACTCCACCTGTTCTTGTATAATTGAAAAATGCATATGAAAAAGTTCCTAGTACTAATACTAGAATAAAACTAGCAATTACTAATATCATTTGTTTCTTACTCTTAATCATATCTAATTACCCAACTTTATTATAACATTATATAAACACAAAAAAAAGACTATTATATAGTCTTTATCTAAACTTCTTTATTATTCGAAGTGAATTTAATATTGTTAATAAAGTAAGTCCTGTATCTGCAAATACTGCTAACCACATATTTACTAATCCTAATGTACTTAGAATTAATACAATTACTTTAACTGATATTGCAAATATTAAGTTTTCTTTAATAATTTTTCTAACA
>JAEEGL010863878.1_pt1 | contig 12470 bp, 11 predicted proteins | sample 9134231 | NCBI WGS metagenome assembly JAEEGL01 (sample SAMN16246548, study PRJNA631951) | gut metagenome | biome: gut microbiome; feature: rumen; material: fiber-attached | host: Bos | place: Iran: Karaj | collected 2018-10
GATATGCTGTTTTTCCATATTCCGCTGAATTGTTATGTGGTAGTTGAATTGAAGACTGTGCCTTTTGTGCCTGAATTTGTCGGCAAGTTGAACTTCTATGTAAATGCCGTGAACGATCTGATTAAAACTTCTACACAGAATCCTACAATTGGATTATTGATATGCAGCAACAAGGATGAAACAGAAGTGCGGTATGCATTTCAAGGAGTTCAAACTCCGATTGGGGTGGTTTCTTATGACAATGTTCAGATAAAGAAAATTCAGGAGCAGTTACCGAGCATTGAAGAGTTGAAGAAACGTATCCGTCTGCTAGAAAATGAACTTGCAGCAAAAGGTTCAAAAGAAGCCGAATGTGAACTATAGTGTTATTACAGAGAAACAGAGTCACAATGTTTTTGTCTTCTTTCACTGTGTTTCTATGATGAAAATATATAAATTGTTAATTGTAAGTTATTAATTATATTTGCTTTAATTTTTTTAGCTTTAGGCTTTGAGCTTTAAGCTCCGCGTAAGCGGCTTGTATTTGCTTTCAGCTTTTAGCTTTCGGCTTTTAGCTTATTTGTAAGAACCACGAATACCACGAATTCACACGAAGCTTTTGACATTTACCTAAACTGTTAATTGTTAATTGTTAATTCTGCATTTGCTTTAAGCTTTCAGCTTTTAGCTTTTAGCTCCGCAAAGCGGCTTGTATTTGCTTTTAGCTTTCAGCTTTAGGCTTTTAGCTCATAATTATAAATTATGCATTATGCATTATGAATTATGCATTAAAAAAGGCTTGGGTAACAAGATCACAATCTTGACAAAAGACTTCAATTTCCAATTGTTGTTGGCCATTTTGCTGCAAAAGGGGCTAAGATAGAGATTTGTAATCAATAATAGTTCGTAATTTTGGTGATAATTTCAATGTTGGGGAAGTAAATTAGTGTTTCTACCCTGTTAATTTTTCTATAACAAGATTATGATCTTGAATTCGGTCTTGTGAAGATAGATAAAGAAGTGCGGGCTTTGTTAGTGAGCCACGAACATTGTTCCGGACAATTTTCGTGGTGAGAAAAGCAGACCGTAACCGTAGTGGGGCACAACAATTATCGCTGTAGCTTGTACATGTTAAGCAAAAGACTCAAATTCAGTCAGTGTAAGTGAAATCGCTTAACAACATGATTGTTTATAATGGAAGAATAAATATCAGCAAATATACTGTTGCATGATTTTCCTTTCAATTAAAAATAGTTATGAAAAACAAATATTGCATAACAATTAATCATTTGAAAGTAAATTCTTCAAAAGATGTAAAACAATATGCATTAGAAATAATGGATCATCCATATACGGATGAAAATGGATGGGGATATGCGGATGTTATTAGAAATAATAATATTTTATATGCAACGTTACAAAAATTAATTCCAACAAATTATTATGTTTGGAATCCTGATTTACAACAAATTGAACAGCAACTTGTCAAAATTATAAAAGAGATTAGATTTGAAATTGATTTCGAGCATGAATTATTGCTTGTTGATGGTACAAATACACAATTAAATTATATTAAACAATCATTTCGGCAGATTTTTTGGAATGAATTTATATATGAGCCAATTAAATTTCTACCAGTTGATTATATTTTGATATTAAATAAATTAGGATTATTAATTTCAATTGATGAAATTACTATAAAAGATTTTCAATATGATGGATGTCTTATAGGACGTTATACGGCAAAACCGATACATCAATTGGGAATTATAGAAAAATTGGCTGAAAACTGCAAGAATATTATTCATGTGAAAGTGAAATTCTTGATTGATGAAGAAGAGTGTATTCTTAGTGTAAATAATAGTAATGTAATGAATTTAGAGTCATCTGAAGAAGCTGAAGAGAAATTTTTGCATTATATAAAAAATAATATTTAAAGATGCCTGAAAGACAAGGAAAACTTGGTGATAGTTGGAATGATTGTGCTCGAAAATTATTACATTTCTTGGGATGGGAATATGTAGGGGATAAAAATATTGATGTAAAAGGAAATGATGGTGAGGATTATGGTATTGATTCCATTCTAATTTATCACAATCCAAGTAAGAGTATAAAACAAACAGTACTTCTTGAATCAAAACGTTATGCAATGAATAGTATCAATGGAAATACTATTTCTAAATGGTTAAAACGTTTAAAAGAGAAAATTGATGGTTTGAGAAATTCAGAAGAATTAGTAAAAGAATATCCTGTATTAAATGATTGTTCATCGATAAACTTAGGTATTGTGATGATCTGGATTCATGATGCTAATGAACAATATTTAAATGTTTCGTTTCAGAACTATTTACAATCGGTAAATATTAATACAGGTGCAAGACCTGATGGATCTTATTCAAGAATAATGGTTCTTGATAATAGAAGAATTACATGGCTGTGTTCAATTATAGACATTCTACATAGTTATGATAATTATGAGTTTATATATCCCGCTCGCATTATTGATGATAATCCAGTAGAAAAGAATACAATATTAACTATAGAGTACATGATGTCAAATATTGTAATCGCAGAATGTACTAAAGATGGAAAAACTGAAACAGTAGTTTTTTATTTGAGTATTATTACAGAAACAACGGTGGTTTTTATATATGAATTATTGATGACATTCCAGTGTATTAGAACTGGTATTCCAGTATGTATTTGTTATTATGATAAGTCTGAGAAAATGATAGAAGTTATTAATTCATTTAAAGAAAAACGTAAAGATATATGTTTAAATTTCAGGAAAATGAATCATTATTCTTATGATTCTGAACCAGCATGTATTGCAAACAATGACTGAAACTTTTAGTAAATATCCAAACACTAATGAGTTACAAGATGTAATTTATGAGTATGTCAAACATGGTAATCTTTTGAATTTTTTGCAAGGCAAAGGAATATATTATTTTAATGCATCTCATAAAGAATCCTCTCATCTATCATCTCGACTGCTTTTTGATGAAGAAGAAATAAATAAGCTTCAACAATTTGCATATAGAAATAGTTCAAATAGTCTATTGTCTGGTTTTAATTTAGTTTCTGAATCAATTTTCAATCTAGAAGAGATTTATAACTTAACTAGAGATAATGAAATGTTAAAACAATTAGGATATACTTTAAAACCTTTAGCTAAGATTGGTGATAATCTATATAAGGGTAAGGTTGAATATAGAAGAAAAAGGCCAGGTAAAACAGCTTTCTTAAAATATGAAATTCATGAAATAGATTTTAGATTAATATTTTTTACTGAAAAACAATGGCAGGTAGAAATTGATGCTGATAGTTCTAACGATTGTATGGTGATTCAGCAAATGTTTCAAAGAGCCATGCAAGGGAGAAATATAACCCTGAATGATATCAAATTGGAAAAATTATCAGCTGAAAAAACAATAGAATTTTTTGATAGACTTGTAAAAGAAGGTTTAGAAGATCCATGGCATATAAAGGATATTCTTCGTATTACATTAAGAAAATCAAAAGAAATACCAACAGAAGAAGATCATGATAAAGATGATAAAGATGATAAAAATAAAGAAGATGATGAAAAAGAAGTTGCACAAGAGCATTTAACAGGTATATCTCAAGCGATTTTAGAGGGAAAGAATCTAAGAGAAAATCAATTTGTTCATTTGGCTGAGAAGAGTGGATATTTCTTCTCGTCTATGACATATCAATTTGTAAATAATACAGAAAACAGTATTATTAATCTTAGAGCAGAATTCAAAGGTTCTCCAAAAATATTTGAGGTTAGCTTAGAGCATTATTCGAATATTTCTGAAGAAAGTGTTACTACTATACCAGATGAGATAAATTATTCTTTTAGAGCAATGTTTTGGAATTCAGCTAAAAGAATATATGAAGAATTGGTTAATGGTAATAAATCATAAATATATATAAAAAACTTGTTATACAAAAGTAATATTGATATTATTCATAACCATAGAATACAAATAATTAATATACTAGATTAAAGATTAAAAAAGAGGTAGTTATGCCAAGTCTTAACATGAATGGGCCTTATGTTTTCACAAGTGAAGAAATAGATAAACAAATTACAAAAACACAAGCAGGTAATTATGCTTTAGGTTATGTTAAAGATAATGTATTTCATGTAAAATATATTGGACGCTCTGACACAGATGTTAATGAACGATTGAAACAACATTTGGGCGAGCTTTATACTTATTTTAAATTTTCATATGCTACATCAGTTAAAGATGCTTTTGTAAAAGAGTGTAAAAATTATCATGATTTTGGTGGTGTTGAAGGAAAATTAGACAATGAAATTCATCCTGACATACCAAGTAATTCTCAAAATTGGAAATGTCCAATATGTGATCCAGAATGAATATAATTCATTGTATATGTTAAATAACAATATAAAGATATCATGAATCTTCGTCATGTGTATCTTATCTTGGCACATAATGAGCCTGAGATTTTGAAAACGCTTGTCGAAATGATTGATGATGAGCGAAATGATATTTATATTCATATCGATAAAAAGAGTGATATAAATCAGTTTTTAATATTAACTATTCATCTTTCAAATTTAGCAATTTGAATCAAAACTGTTAGCTAAATTGTTAATTCAACATTCAGCATTCAGCATTGCCCATTAGCCATAAGCACCGCCTTCAGCGGCATCTACCCACTAATCACTACCCACTACCCACTTAGTATTGCTTTCGGCTTTCGGCTTTAAGCTTTTAGCTCCGCGTAAGCGGCTTGTATTTGCTTTCAGCTTTTGCTTTCAGCTTTAAGCTAAACTGTTAATTCTTAATTGTTTTGTTAATCACTTGTGATTGATAATATTAAATAATTCATATGAAGATAAAAAATATCAAAGGATCAAGTAAAGTAAGTGAGAAACCACCCAAAGGTTATTCTTCTTGGTTGGACTATTGGGAAAAGAATACAAAATTTTCTTTAAAGGAAGGATATAAATACAAATGTCCTGCTTGTGGTAATAGTTTTACACGAGAAAATTTTGATGGTTGCCATGTACAAAAAGTAGATTCAAGAGATCAAAAATGGTACATTATTCCTTTGTGCGATTCTTGTAATCATAGAATTGATACCCCTGATATTGGTGATATTCGATTAGTTGATGTACCGAGCAATTTAGACAAAAAATAAATTAAATATATAATAGAATATATTAGAACTTATCTTTATATCTTTTGATATAAACATTAATGAAACATTATAAATTTGGTTGTAATGGTGTAGAATTTATTTTCACGATAGAATAATGCATTTAATAAATTATGATTGACAAGATATGAACGATGTATCATATTCAGAGTCCGCTGATTAGTATTATTATTCCTGTATATCAGGTTGAGAAATACTTGGACAAATGCGTCGCCTCCATCATAAACCAAACATACACCAACCTCGAAATTATTCTTGTTGACGACGGCTCGCCTGACAATTGCCCCACTATCTGCGATGCCTGGAAAGAACGGGATTCACGAATCAAAGTCATCCATCAGGAAAATGGCGGCCTGTCACATGCCAGAAATGAAGGCCTCAAAATTGCTACCGGTGAATTCATCGGCTTCGTTGATTCCGATGACTGGATTGAGTCGAACATGTATGAATTGTTGCTTTCAGTCCTCTTGAAGACAGATGCTGATATTGCAGTATGTAATTGTTATGGAAATGCTAAAAGTTCAAAGAACCTTCAGGTTAATAAACAATTACTTGAACAGAAGCAATATTCAAGTGAAGAGATTTTAGAAATTCATCTTAAAAGAGAAGGATTAATACATAATTACGTTTGGAATAAATTATTCAGAAAAAGTATTATATCAAATATTACTTTCTCTGAGGGAAAATTATATGAAGATATTCTATGGACAACTAGAGTTATAGGAAATTCAAAAAGAATAGTATACATTAATGATTATTTATACCATTATATATATAGATCTGAAAGTTTATCACATAATATCAAAAATGTAGTCAAGAGATTAAATGATGAACTTGAAATGATTGAACAGAGATTAGAGTATCTACAAGAGAATTTTCCTGAATTAAATAAATGGACTATTTTTAATTTTCAGAATTTTTGTTTAGGTAAATATTTAGAATTTAATCAAGATTATAGAGATATTGATGTTGATGGAAAAATAAGATGTACACTTCATGGACATTTTAATAAATATTTACCTGTGATTGTTTTTAATGTTGCAAATATAAAAATGAATCTTACACGAATATTGTTTTGGATTAGCCCAAGTGTCCTTTTAAAAAGTAGAAAATTTATTAGTGTAATTAAATCAAAAAAATCATAGTTTTTGAAATAATTGTATTTGATATACTATTCAATTTAATAAATAATGCGAATTTTTTGTAACTCTAGATTTTTATTTTAATATTTTTCATTACATAACTAGTAATCCAGCTATAGAATTTATTGTATGGTAATTATCTACTAAGCTTGAATAGATTTGGTATTATGTTTTGTCTTGTAAGCAAAGATGAAATATTTGTGAAAATGAAAAGTTTTAGTAGATAGAAATATTCTATGTCGCCTAATCGTCGCATATTTCTGAATATTGCCGCAACATACGGGCGAAGCCTGTATGCGTTGGTGATCGGATTATTCTGTGGAAGATGGACATTGATGGCTTTGGGGGAAGTCGACTATGGCCTTATGGGAGTGGTAGGTGGCCTTACGGCAATTATTTCATACATGAATGGGATACTTGCCGGGGCTATTGGACGCTTTTTTGCGTTGTCAGTAGGTGAACAAAAAGCAGATGCAACTAAAGGCTTAGATACATCCCGCATGTGGTTTACTACAGCGGTTGTAATTCAGACTATTATGCCGACAATCCTTTTGTTTTTTTGCTATCCAATTGGGAAATGGGCTGTTATGAATTTTCTTACAATACCGATTGAACGTATCCAGGATTGCGTGTGGGTTTGGCGGTTTGTATGTGTCTCTTGTTATGTAAGCATGGTAAGCATGCCATGGAATGCAATGTATATTGCCCATCAGTATATTGCTGAACTAACTATTTACTCATTTGCGACGACAACATTTAACGCTTGTTTTCTATATTACATGGTTACGCATCCAGGCGTTTGGTTGACAAAATTCGCTTTTTGGCAATGTTTGCTTGCTATCTCTCCGAATTTAATCATATGGATTCGTGCACATTACTTATTTCAAGAATGCCGAATAGTACGAAGACATCTAAGATGTTGGCAGAACGTCAAGAAGATGGCTGCATTTTCACTTTGGAGTGCATGGGGTACACTTGGTGCTGTATTACGAGCGCAGGGTATTGCTATTCTAGTAAATAAATATTTCGGTCCTAAGGCTAATGCTGGCGTTGCAGTGGGAACAAACCTCTCAGGTCATTGTAATACACTTTCTGGGAGCATGATTGGGGCGTGTTCCCCTGCTATTTTCAATGCATGGGGGGCAAAAGATTACGACAAAGCTCGTCAATTTGCATTTCAAACTTGCAAAATAGGTACTCTTCTGGTGTTAGTTTTCTCAATTCCATTATCAATAGAGGTTGATGAAGTACTTCGCCTGTGGCTTAAGAATCCACCTCAGTATGCTTCAGGCATATGTCTTTTCGTCATGATGATGAATATTATCGACATGATGGCTATAGGGCACATGATTTGTGTCAATGCAAATGGGAAGGTAGCTGCATATCAATCAATTGTGGGGACATCATTGGTTTTATCTCTGCCGCTTGCATGGTTGTTGATTAAGTATGGATTAGGTGTCTATTCTGTAGGTTGGGCTATGGTGATCACGATGGTGGCTTGTGCATCAGCAAGAGTGTGGTTTGCACGTAAACTTGTCGGTATGAGTGCTCGTTATTGGCTTAAAAAGATCTGCATTCCTCTTGTGTCACTTACAATCATATGTTTAGGTATAGGATTTCTACCAAGTATATTTTTAAAGCAATCATTTACTCGAATTTGTACAACGACATTTCTTGTTGAAGCTGTCTTATTACCTTGTTCATGGATTTTGGTCTTGGATTCATCAGAAAAGATGTATATGAAGACTCGGATTGCAACTTTATTATCTAAAGTAAAAAGATAATCGTCATAAGTAAGATGAGACTGAGAAGATTAGTATCCAATTCTGATTACTGTGAATTTTTGAATAAAGTAGCTGCACATGATGACACCTACAATCTTTGGAATGATTTAATGCAAGATCATTTCTGGGGGGGTATAACGAAGGATACAATTCAAGGACATAGCATATATTCCATCAAAAATGGATATGAAGACCTTCCTGTAACTTGTGTGACATGGACGTCAGTGTTACGCTATTGTAATTGGTTGTCTTATGGACAGCCTAGTGGTGATGAAGTATTAGGTATCACGGAAGGTGATGAAATTTTTGGTGTATATGATACAAGGAATATAGAAGATGAATCGTTTATAAAGGGAGCGCAACAAATTGTTCGCAAAACATGCCAAGCATTTTTTCTCCCTACAGCTGAAGAATGGCGAAATTGGCGATTTGTGGCTGGGTATGAAAAAATACCGGCTAACGTATATCATGGCGGTTGGGCTAGGCCATTTCCTCATTTGGCAACTGTTAATGAAGATGTTCGTGGCAATGTTGGAGAATGGGTTGAAACAAGACAAGGTACTTTTGCTTTGGCACTTGGTGGTTCGCTAATACGAGGAGAATATTCGCTTAGTCCCTTGTATCAGGAAGGAGATGAAATCAACAAGGCGATTTCAAGTTTCGGTTTTAGAGTTGCTTCGGATGAAAATCCTATAGTATTGCAGAGGCCCACAATTGTTGGAAAGTGTCCCACATGCCAAATTAATTCACAAGGGAAAGAAGGGGTATGGTGTCATATAGGACATAAAAAAAACAATCCGGATCGTAATTATAATGTAGGACGAGTAGATTATGAATTTGAAATATGCCGTTTTGCGTTGACAAATGCAGAATGGTGCGAGTTCTTAAATTCCGTAGCTACAGAATCAGATCCATTTGGTCTGTATAATCCCGATATGTCAACTGGCGTGTGTGGTGGTATTGAGCGAATCGGCTCAAGTTACATCATTAAATCTGGATGGAGTCGAAGACCTGTTGTGTACATTGGTTATTCCGATGTGATGAGGTATTGCAACTGGCTGCATTATGGCAAGCCTCATGGCGAATGTACGCTTGGAATTACAGAAGGTAATTGTAAATTGGGGGCATATGATACACGAGTGAAATGCTCATATCATCGTAACAAGAGAGCAAAGTATTTCATTCCAACAGATGACGAATGGTGCAAGGCTGCATATTTTGACCCTACCAAGTACGGTGTCTGCAAGTATTGGGAATATCCATGTAGGTCAAGTGATGTTCCGTCAAACGATCCCAAATGTACACATGCTTGCAACTATCTTAAAAATGGAACGATGCTTGGAGAGAAGGGGCCTTTTTATCTTTCGGCGGTTGATGGTTATCCGACATCAGATACATATTTCGGTTGCCGACAGATGGGGGGAAATGTATGGGAGTGGGTTGAACCTGTCCGAAAGGGCAAGATGAATCTACGTGGAGGTTCATTCGGATATACAGAATTTGGCATGGGAATATGGAATCGAGACGAGGCTGGTATCAATGATTAGGTATATGTGTTTGGTGCAAGAATTGCAAGGGCTTTTGTAGGTTAAAATGGCAAAAGAACGGCAATCAAATTTTGAGTTGTTGCGAATCTTGGCTATGATAGGGGTTATGGTGCTTCATGCTGGCTTGTATGGACCTGTAGCCGATGCCTATCCAATGGAGTCAAGAGGGGGGGGTATTTATCTAGCCCATGCTTTCGCAGTATTGTCTGTAAATGTTTTTGTTATTATAAGTGGTTATTTTTCTATTAAATTAAGGATAGCAAGTGTTTTGAATTTCTTGTGGACAATTGTGTATTGGAGGTTTGTTACAATTATATTGTTGCGTGTATTTTACGGTGTATTGCCAGATTCTCTTGTTGGGTATCTACCTTTTGCTCCATTATCAATAGAGAGAATTGGCTTTGCCTTTCAAGGATGGTTTATTGGTGCATATTTAGGACTGATGGTGTTGTCTCCGGCGTTAAATCTGTATAGCAATACTATGACTACGCAGAAAATTGGCTTTTATTGCCTTGCATTTTTTGCTGCAGAGGTGGCCTTTGATTGGCTACTTCCAAGTTTGACGATCTTCGATAAAGGGTATACGCCATTTGCTTTTGTAGGACTTTATTTTTTAGGTAGATATATGGCTCGCCCAGATTCAGTAGATTTCCGATTACGTGTTTCTTTACCTTGTTTTTTCAGTACTTGTCTTCTTGGTGGGAGCACAATGGCTTTATCTTCTTTGTATGGAAATTCAATACCTATTTTAAGGAATAAATTAATGTTCTGTTCTCTTGGCTATACGACACCTTTGACACTAATCAGTTCATTCTTTATTATCATGATTTTTAAACATTTGCACTTTTACTCAAAGTTTGTCAACTGGCTTGCTGCCTCTGCGTTTGCGGTGTATCTGTTCCATGGCGGGATGCCATTTTTCAAGGAAAAGGCATTGGATTATTTTTCTAGATATGAAGGCATAAAATACTTTTGCTCGATAACGTTACTTCTTCTTGGTACCTATTTTATTGCAGTTATAATTGATCAGTTTCGTTTTACCATTTGGAAAGGACTTTGTCTGATATGTGTAAAGGCGAATCGAAGGACGGCATGATATCTTATTATGCTTAAATCATTGAAGAATTTAATTTCATCAATTCGCATCTACTGTGGGTTATTTGTTGCTTGGCGACGTGTCGTTCACTTCTGTATTTCAGGTGGCAGTGATAGGAGAATACTTGTTATACCTTGTGATCCATGGAGCGTTCTTGGGAGCCGAGGTGATCAGGCGATGATACTTGCTGTTAAGCAGCATTGTGGAGATGCAGAAATTGATATTTTAACTGATTCGCATGAGGCCGATGATGATTGCTTCGATGTTGGATTAACACCTGTTGCCGAATGGAATGAGCCTTTTGATAAATGGATGAAAGTAAAGGCATGTCGGTATGAAAAAGTCTATATTTTAGGAGCTGATGTTACGGATGGTGTCTATGCTTGGCCTGTTGCAATGAAACTTCTGATGTTCTACGATTGCTTTTCACGTATGGGTATAGAAATTCATTATCTTGGTTTTTCGTGGAGTGAGATGCCTAGTCCTTGGATGCATTTGGTATTTCCATTACTTAAGCGACAATTGCCATTGCCTATTAGAGATCCAGTTTCGTATGAACGTGTTGCGAAGTTCACGAGGCATCGTCCACTAGTACAAGTAGCAGATGTAGCATTCAAACTTAATCCAAATCCTACTCGTCGTACTCAATCTTGGATTGATTGGTGTCGTAACAAACATGAAGCTGGACAAAAGGTTGTTGCTGTAAATATCCACCAGATGTTTAATGAAGCAGAGACGAAATCTGAAGATTGGGTAGTCTCTCTTTCTAGATGTCTTGACGAGGTTGCCCAATGCCATGGAAATATCTCTTATCTTCTTGTGCCGCATGACAACCGACCACGAGTGTCTGATTTGGAAATACTGAAACGGGTGAAACAATTGCTCCCAAATTCAACATTGATAGATATCGTAATGAATGCTGATGAGATAAAAGCCCTTTTAGGTGCATGCGATGCATTAATTGCGGGACGGATGCATATTTCAATCGCAGCTCTAGGACAGTGTGTCCCTGTCCTTGGATTGTTTTATCAAGGTAAATTTGAGGGATTGTGGACTCTTTTCAAATTATCGAATCATATGCTTCTTGCACCAAAGTTATTACTAGAAAAACCAGCAGAGGCAGTTTCTGTTATAAATAGATTTATCGACAACCTGAAGACAACACAAGAACAGATCAAGAGATGGTTGCCGTCTGTATTGGAATTATCAGAGCAAAATTTTGAATGAATATTCTATATATAACCCATTGCGATCCCAGATTGACAGATTTTGGAAGTGCTCAACGTAGCCATTATCTTTGGCAAGCATTACAAAAGATTGGAACTGTCTATACTGTTTATAATGTTGGCTCAAAGGAAAAAACAGTCATTGATGAAGAAAACAAAATTTGTTCAACGTCATTTGCACCTGACGGATATGTTTGGCTTCATATGTTTGCATGGTTTAATAAACTGTTCGCTCCATTTGTTTGGCCATTCAGAAAGGGTAGTATATTACGACGTAAAATGCCATGGAAAAATGTGGTATTCGACAGAATTGTTGTAAGATATCTGAGCAATGTAGCCTTGTCAAATGCTTGGAAATTTGGGAATGTTTATGTTGATATAGATGATTTGCCGACCGAATCATATAATACAATTCATAGGAAACAATTGATTCCACCATTCGGATGGATTGGTGGCATTCTTGTCGAATGGTGGCAACATCATATATTGAGTAA
>JAEEGL010910074.1_pt1 | contig 12470 bp, 10 predicted proteins | sample 9134231 | NCBI WGS metagenome assembly JAEEGL01 (sample SAMN16246548, study PRJNA631951) | gut metagenome | biome: gut microbiome; feature: rumen; material: fiber-attached | host: Bos | place: Iran: Karaj | collected 2018-10
GAAAATAGAAGGCGGCCAGTACGAAATACTCTACGGACCGATAAAAGATGAAAAGGAAAATCACATAGCGACGTTTTTCATCTTTTACGATGTCACCAAAATGGAAGAGCAGATCGAGCGCGAGCATAAGATCGCGATCACCGATCCTTTGACCGGCGCATATAACCGTAAGGGATTTTTTGAAGCGGCCAACGAATTTTTGTACCGCAACGAATCCCAGGCCGGATTTGCACTGGTGATAAGCGGGATATGCGGATTTAAGGCCATCAATGCATCCTACGGCACCAAAGTCGGTGACAAGGTACTTCGCTTTATAGAACACTGTTACCATGATTATCATCATTCCTATCCGATGATCTACGGCAGAACTTCGGAAGGTAAGTTTTCCGCGCTGGTTCCGTTTGATTATGTCGATGAACTTTCTTCGGACCTTACAAGTATCGATGTACCGATAGACAAAGACGTTGATATACATGTCGACATGGCTCACGGATTTGTGGTACTTGACGATATAGCGAAACCTCTCGACCATTATTATGAAAGAGCATTGCTTGCTCTTGCGGAGTGTAAGAAAAATTCCGTCATGGGAGCACTCGAATATTCATATGAAATGGAAGAACAGGTTAAGAGAAGACAGCTTCTTGTCGCTGAGATGCACAATGCACTGCGGGAAGGTCAGTTCTACATAGAACTGCAGCCTCAGATCGAACTGATGACAAGAAAAGTTACCGGTGCGGAAGCGCTAGCAAGATGGCAGCATCCTACACTCGGACGCATCTCACCTGCAGAATTTGTCCCGATATTCGAAGAAAACGGTTTTGTGGTCAATCTTGACGTATATATCTGGGAACTTGCGGCAAAGACGGCAAGGGAACTTTCGGATAAAGGTATTTATTCGGGGCCCGTTTCGATCAACGTTTCACAGATCGACATTATGGGCATGGATATTGCGGCAACGCTTGAAAGGATAGTTACCGAAGTTGATATAGATCCTTCCAGGATACATGTGGAGATCACCGAAAGCGCATGCGCACAGAAACGCGATACTCTTATAAGGACAATGGATCTTTTAAGACAGAAGGGATTTGTTCTGGAGATAGACGACTTCGGAAGCGGATATTCTTCGCTGAACGCACTCATGAAACTGCCATTCGATGTTATCAAGCTTGATATGGCATTTATGAAGGAATCGAATATCGACGGCAAGAACGGCATCATCATCAGTTCCATAGTGGACATGATACATGCGCTTCAGGCACAGGTCATCGTGGAAGGTGTCGAGACCGAGGCCAATGTTGAGAATACCGTTCGCCTTGGCGGAGATATCGTTCAGGGCTACTATTTCTCAAGACCTCTGTCGATCGATTCGTTTGTTGAATATGTTAAGTCCCACCGGCATTAAATACAGTCCGGCGGGACTTTTTTTACCCCGAAAACATTTTTTTGAATATGCCCTTTAGGGTATTTTTTTTTTCGGACAATAAAGGTATAATTGTTTTCGTAGGTCGACAATAAAGCATTTGGGCTTTTGAAGTTTGACGCTAAGGGCATGGCCCTTAATTCAGAAAGGAGAATATATTTTATGGGATTAATTAAGGCAATCGCCGGAGCTGCCGGCGGAGTTATGGCAGATCAGTGGAAAGAGTTCTTTTACTGTGAAGCTATGGACAAGAATGTATTGGTTACAAAGGGTGTTAAGCGTACAAGCGATCGTTCTTCCAATACAAAAGGTTCAGACAACATCATTTCAAACGGTTCCGGAATCGCTGTTGCGGACGGACAGTGTATGATCATTGTTGAACAGGGTAAGATCGTTGAAGTTTGTGCCGAACCCGGCGAATTTACATTTGATTCTTCTACCGAGCCTTCAATCTTTTCGGGAAAACTCGGCGAGAGCATCCTTGAAACATTCAAGACTATCGGAAAGCGTTTCACCTACGGTGGCGATACCGGTAAGGATCAGAGAATCTATTACTTCAACACCAAGGAAATCCTTGACAACAAGTTCGGTACTCCCAACCCGATCCCCTTCAGAGTAGTTGACTCCAAGATCGGTCTTGACGTAGACGTATCACTTCGCTGCTCGGGTGTTTATTCCTACATGATCGCAGATCCCCTTCTTTTCTATTCGAAAGTCTGCGGTAACGTTGAAAGAGAATATACAAGAGATCAGCTTGACAATACATTAAAGACAGAGTTTATTGCAGCTCTTCAGCCTGCATTTGCAAAACTCTCCGATATGGAACTTCGTCCCAACCAGATCATCGCTCACAACACCGAGCTTGAAGATGCAATGAACGTTGCACTTTCAAACAAGTGGGGCGAGTTAAGAGGACTTAAGGTTGTCAGCATAGCGCTCGGATCGGTTACACTGCCCGACGAAGATGCAGAGATGATCAAGGTTGCTCAGAGAAACGCCATCAACAGAGATCCCAACATGGCAGCGGCTACCCTTATTTCTGCTCAGGCAGACGCTATGAAGGCAGCAGCAAGCAACGAAGGCGGAGCCATGAACGGATTCATCGGAATGGGAATGGCTATGAACGCAGGCGGCGGTGCAGGCCAGGCAGCAAACTTATTTGCAATGGGTCAGCAGACTCAGCAGGCAGCTCCCGCTCCCGCAGCAGCTCCCGCAGCAGATGCTTGGAGATGCTCATGCGGTGCTACGGCTACCGGTAAGTTCTGTCCCGAGTGCGGATCGCCCAGACCGGTTCCCACAACAGGCTGGACCTGCTCATGCGGTACCGTTAACCAGGGTAAGTTCTGCTCCAATTGCGGAGCTCAGAAACCCGCGGGCGCACCTCTTTATAAGTGCGACAAGTGTGGCTGGATGCCCGAGGATCCCACGAATCCTCCTAAGTTCTGTCCTGAATGCGGCGACGTTTTCGATGACAGAGACGTTCAGTAATCGATTAAATTAATAAGTGACCTCCGCTTCTATGCGAGGCGGAGGCACATTTTTTATCAGGAGGAGATATGGCGGAATTACAATATAAATGCCCCTGTTGCGGTGGCGCATTAGCATTTGATTCAGCAGTTCAGAAAGTAAAATGTCCTTTCTGCGATACGGAATTTGAAATGTCTGCACTTGCTTCTTTTGACGAAGAGTTACAGCAGGAAGGTGCGGATGATTTTACATGGGAAACTACGGCCGGCTCCGAGTGGGGCGAAGGCGAGACCGACGGCATGCGCTCATACGTATGTAAGTCCTGCGGCGGAGAGGTTATCGGTGACTCCACGACCGCTGCTACGGAATGTCCTTATTGTGGCAACCCCATTGTTATGATGGGACAGTTCAGCGGAACACTTAAGCCCGATTTTGTTATTCCCTTTAAACTTGACAAAGAAGCTGCCAAAAAGAAGTTTGCAGACCATATGAAAGGCAAGAAACTTCTTCCCAAAGCTTTCACCCAGAACAATCATATAGAAGACATCAAAGGTATCTATGTTCCTTACTGGCTGTTCGATACGGATGCCAATGCAAGGATCAGATACAAATGTACCAAGACTCAGAGATGGGAAGATTCGAATTTCAGATATGAGAGAACGGATTTCTTCTCGGTATTCAGATCGGGTTCGATAGGATTTGACAAGGTGCCCGTAGACGGTTCCACCAAGATGGACGATACGCTCATGGAATCTCTGGAGCCTTATAACTTCAAAGAAGCGGTTCCTTTCCAGACAGCTTATCTTGCCGGATACATGGCAGATAAATATGATGTCGACGCCGATGCCAGCATCGGAAGAGCCAATGAAAGAGTAAAACGCGCTACCGAGGATGCTTTCAGACGTACGGTACAGGGATACAATGCCGTAGATGTTGAAAATTCCGCAATACAGCTTTCAAACGGTGTTGCCAAATACGCACTTTATCCCGTTTGGATACTCAATACGACCTGGAACGGCCAGAAGTTTGTGTTTGCCATGAACGGCCAGACCGGTAAGTTCGTAGGTAACCTTCCCATGGACAAGAGCCTTTATACACAGCATCTGTTTAAGGCAGCAGGTATCGCCGCCGTCATAGCGTTTGCGGTTCAGGCATTGTTTTACTTTATTTAGGAGGTGAAGGCATGAGTATATTATTATCTGTTCAGACTATGTTATTAAATACCGGTGCTTTCACGGTTGTAGCAACCGAAGGCGCAGACGGCTTCGGATTCGGCACAAAACTGATCGTTTCCCTTGTAATAGGTCTTATTGTGGGATTTATATATGCAATGGTTTTAAAAGGTCAGCTTACGAGTGTATACAAAAACGATTCCGCAGCTGATTACACAAGAGACAACAGTTTTGTCGTAAGTGACAAAAAAGATATCTTTATGTATTCAAAGACCGAAAAAACGGCAAAACCCCAGCAAAACAACAATTGATCCCGCGGGCGAACGGACAAATACGTTTGATCCCGCGGGGTGATCAGAAAATCGGATGAGGTGACAGGTAAATGATCTGCGGCAAATGCGGTATGGCAGTAGAAGACGGAGTTAAATTCTGTACAAACTGCGGAGAAAAAATAATATACAGTACGGTACAGACTCCGGTGCAACCCACACCGCAGCAGACACCTATACCGCAGCCGCAACCACAGCCCGTGATGCAGCCGACTCCTGCACCGCAGCCGCAGCCCGTGATGCAGCCCATGCAGCCCATGCAGCCGCAGGCTGCGCCGGCGCCCGGTAAAAAGAACAGGCTTCCGGTGATACTTGCGGTGGTATTCGGCGTGATCGCCATAGCGGTAATAGGTATCCTTGTATTTACTTTAAAGAACAGGGATACCACCGCTTCCGTGAATTCCGGAAGAGAAACTTCGGATGATGGTACCAAAAAACCTTCAAAATCCTCAACTCACAGGGCATTAAAAGATCTTAAGGCTATACTTGATGAAACCGATGCCTCGGTATCCGAATGGGAATTATCGGATACCGATGATTTTGAAGCCTTTATGGCTGCCACCGAAAAACTTTACGATGATCTCTCAGACCAGAAATACCGTATCACTCAGATAAACGGCCTTCCTTCAAATGTCAGCAAGGCCTGCAATGACGCATACGGTCTTTATCAGCTCTGTCTTGATGACGTATATAAAAATCTTGTATTTATACTTGATTTTATGGCTCTGTCGGAATCGATCGACAGCTCGGACATGTTCTCGATCTATTCGTCTTTTGTAGACAGTTACTATGCGATCAGCTGTCCCGAAAATCTTAAGGATTCATGGGCCAAGATAGGAAAATCCATAGATTTTCTGGAGACATATATTTACAGGACCGATGAAGCCGATCAGCTCGATGACAGTCTCCGTCAGTCATCCGCCAACAATCATCTCGAAAGGTTTGTTACGGTATTTACCAATGAAAGCGAGCATTTGACGGATATCGTTATCGATGAGCTTGCTTTTGCGATCGATCAGGCGGATCTGGCCGACCGTATAATCGTTGAGTTAAACGATGTTACATCGATGACTGACAAGAATGCCGAAAATTATGTGTTCAACTATGATATCGAAAACGTACTGACTTCTCCCAAGTATGACCATATAAACATGATCTATCCCTCTTTGTACAACACGTACGACAGTTTCTTAACCGTCGAACTCGGTTGTATGAGCGGATCCAAAGATGTAGTCATAGAGTGTCAGATACCCGGTCTTTCCCAGGTTTATTCGCAGAGTTACCACATAGGTTCAGCGCTTACCGTACTCAACATCAAGCCCCCTGCAGCCGAGGAAAAACTTAATCTCGATACCGCCAAGGATTCTCAGATCAAGGTCAGCATCAGGGAAAAAGGAACCGGTGCGATGATCGACGAACAGTCCTTCCCCGTACATATCGCAAGCCGTAACGATTTTGTATGGTACACAGATGAGTTCGGAACAATCACCCAGGACAACATACTCTGTTTCCTGGCTCCCGATTCGGAAGCGATCGCGGATCTTAAGAGAGATTCGATCGACATCATGACATATATGTCCGACAATCAGATGAATTCACTTGTGGGATATCAGGGACCGTTCTTCAATTACGATTATCTCGGCGACGGCTATTACGACAGCGGTGACGAGGTGACAGCGGAGTTTCTGACCACATATCTTCAGACTGCGGCTCTTATGAGAGCGCTGTCGGAAGCAAACGTCAGATATACAATGGATGTATTCTCGATCGACAATGCGGATCAGCACATTCTTTTCCCCGATCAGGTGCTTGAGCGTAAAACGGGACTCTGTATTGAAACGTCGCTTGTTATCGCGAGCGCGCTTCAGAGTGCCGGCATGCACACAATGCTTATCCTGCCTCCCGGACACGCTCAGGTCGCAGTGGAAACATGGTACGGATCGGGTGAGTATTTCCTGATCGAGACCACGTATATCCCCAACGACAACGAGGCATTCATAGATGAGGCAAATTATTATTACAACTACTGGAACGGAGATTGCGATAATTACCCGATCACCTATTTGTCCAAGGATCAGTGGGCAGAGTATCTTTCGGACTGCTATGTAATAGACTGCAGCGACGGTTCGATACTCGGAATGACTCCTTTCGCATATTGATATATCCCAAACAGGTTTAATGATGGAAAAAGAAAACAAAGTATTCGCACTTTTGATAGATGCGGACAATGTATCACCCAAATATCTCGGTGCGATAATAGAAGAGATAACAACGAAATACGGAAGCATATCTTACAGACGTATTTACGGTGATTTCACCGAAACACGCAAAAAGACATGGAAGGATGTGCTGAGGGATAATTCCCTTACGCCCATCCAGCAGTACGAGAACACCGTGGGCAAAAATTCTTCGGATTCGGCGCTTATCATCGATGCCATGGATATTCTTTATACCGGCGGTGTTGACGGATTTTGTATTGTGTCGAGTGACGGCGATTTTACAAGACTTGCCAGCCGCTTAAGAGAATCCAGAATGTATGTGATCGTGATGGGAGAAGAGAAATCCCCCCGCTCGATCCGTATGGCCTGCGATAAGTTCATTACCCTGGAAAACCTTATCGAGCGCGAGGATGTGAGCAAACCCGGAAACGGCAAAAAGTCTTCTCCTTCCAAGAGAGAGGCTCTTGACAAGAAGTTTGTCATCTCGCTCATGCGCGATATCATAAACGACAACGACAACAACGGACGCAAGACGCATCTTGGCGAGATCGGCAGCAAGATAAATGCCAGATATCCCGACTTTGACTCGCGTGATTACGGATACAGCACTCTTTCCAAGATGGTCGAGGAAACGGACGGATTTCATCTTGAAAAGAAAGGCGCATCCGCCTATATCGTCACTCTCGCCGGCATTGCGGACAAGAACGAGCTGTTTTCTTTTGCAACGGAACTTATCAAAAAGGCGGGTGAAAAAGGAATGGACATCAGCGATCTTTCAAACCAGATCCATGAAAAATACCCGTCCTTCTCACCGAAATCATACGGTTACTCGCAGTTTCAGAAATTTGTCAGTTCAATTCCGGGCGCAATACTGTTAAGCGATAACAATTTAAAGCGCGTGGTACTTAAGGAGACGACCTGATGAACTTGGGCATTACGGGAATACTCATATGCATCGCCTGGGCGATCGATATGTTTTTGTTTGTGCCGGTTTATACCCACAAAAAGTACGATCATTCCTCCAGGACCAACAAACTGATATTTAAGGGGATCTGCATCGGGATTCCCCTTGTTGTAATGGTCATCGGTATGGTAAAAGAACTCGTAACGCCGACCGGAAGACCGTTTATCGTCATCATGACTGTCGGAATGATGCTGTGCGCGGTCGGTGACATTGTCCTTGAGATCAAGTTTTTCAGGGGAGGGTGCCTCTTCCTTGCGGGACATCTTGTATATGTTGCGGGTCTTTACGTGATGCTTGAAAAGATCACTGTCGTTACCGTGATCATATATCTTTTGCTTGCGGTTATCGGGACTGTACTGACACTTGATCTTTTGGGCAAGAAATACCGTCTGCCGCTTGTTTCGTACAATCTTGTCATAAGCGGTTCGTTCGCTCTCGGCGTAAGTCTTATATCTACTCAGGAACCTGTGAACATGCTCGTAGGTATCGGAGCATGTTTTCTGGTAATATCCGACTGGCTGCTCGGACGCAACAAGCTTGTGGGCAGCAATTTCAGAAGATCTCTGATCTCGCTCATCTTTTATTTCGGTGGGCAGATACTTATTTCTTCAATCACCCTTTTTGGTTAAAACGCACATAATCCGGCCGTGCTTTTGTTGATTTTTCACAATACCACCCTGACTTTAACTAATTAAAGTGGTATTATTATGCATTGACAAAGCAACGGTCTTTATTTATCATTGCTTAAAATGAAGCGAAAAGCTTCTGTTTTAAGGAGGATTATTATGAAAAGAGTTACAAGGGCTTTGGCCGTTGTCCTTTCAACGGCAATGGTGATCGCTTCCCTTGCAGGTTGCGGTCAGGCAAAATCAAGCGGCACATACAAGATCGGCGGTATCGGACCTACCACGGGCGGTGCAGCAGTTTACGGTCTTGCGGTTAAGAACGGTGCCGATCTTGCTATCAAAGAGATCAATGAAGCAGGCGGTATCCTCGGTCATCAGATCGAATACAACTTCCAGGATGATGAGTGTGACGCAGAGAAGTCGGTTAACGCATATAACGCACTTAAGGACTGGGGAATGAACATCCTTGTAGGTTCCGTTACATCGGGATGCTGCGTTGCGGTTGCAGCCGAATCCGTTAACGACAATATGTTCCAGCTTACTCCTTCGGGATCTGCTGTTGACTGTATCGCCAACAAGAACGTATTCCAGGTTTGCTTTACAGACCCCAACCAGGGTATCGGTTCTGCAGCATATATCGGTGAAAACAAGCTTGCAAGCAAAGTAGCCGTTATCTATGACAGTTCTGATATTTATTCTTCGGGTATTTATGCCAAGTTTGCGGCGGAAGCAGACAATCAGCCTTTTGAGATCGTAGCTGCGGAAGCATTTACGTCAGATTCAAAGACTGACTTCTCCGTACAGCTCCAGAAAGCAGCAGACAACGGTGCGGAACTTGTATTCCTGCCCATCTACTATACCGAAGCTTCTTTAATCCTTACCCAGGCAGCAAGCGCCGGTTACGACTTTAAGTTCTTCGGATGTGACGGACTTGACGGTATCCTTGGTGTTGAGAACTTTGACAAAAGCCTTGCAGAGGGCGTAATGTTACTTACTCCTTTCGCAGCAGATGCCAATGATGAAAAGACTCAGGCATTTGTTAAAGCTTATGAAGCAGCTTACGGCGAAACTCCCAACCAGTTCGCAGCTGATGCTTACGATGCTGTATATATCATCAAAGCAGCTATCGAAAAAGCAGGCGCACAGCCCGACATGAGCGTTTCCGAACTCGGTGATGCACTTGAAAAGGCAATGACGGAGATCACCGTTGACGGTCTTACCGGTCTTTCCATGCAGTGGACAGCAGACGGTGCCGTTAACAAAGCTCCCAAGGCTATGGTCATCAAGGACGGTAACTATTCACTCATTCAGTAATCGTTAAAGTGCAAAGGGGCGCGCCGGTCGCGCCCCTTTTTGTTTCAAAAATGCCGTATTCGGTTCAAAATTGCCGATTCACGCTTTATCCCATAGCGTTATTCTGATATAATATTAAAGGTTTTTGGCTTAAGAACAACAAAGAAGGTGTAATTAATGAGTTTTCTGACTTATCTTATCAACGGAATAAGCTTAGGCTCCGTATATGCGATCATCGCATTGGGTTATACGATGGTATACGGTATTGCCAAAATGCTTAACTTTGCCCACGGTGACGTAATAATGATCGGCTGTTATGTCGTATTTACCGTCGTGAGCACCCTGAGTCTGCCGACATGGCTTGGAATGATACTGGCTATAGTGCTGTGCACCGCCCTCGGTATCACAATAGAGGCCATTGCATACAGACCTTTAAGACAGGCCAAGTCTTCCCTTGCGGTACTTATTACCGCCATAGGTGTGAGCTATCTGCTTCAGAACGTTGCCCTTCTTATCTTCGGCGCAAATACCAAATCATTTTCATCTGTAGTAAACATAGAGCCCATCAAGCTCTTTGCAAGTACGGGAAACGCAGGTCTTACCGTTACGGGGGAGACCGTTGTCACGATATCCGCATGTATCGTCATCATGATCTTACTTACGCTGTTTGTTAACAAGACACGCGCCGGTCAGGCAATGCTTGCCGTTTCCGAAGATAACGGTGCTGCACAGTTAATGGGAATAAACGTTAACGCCACGATCTCGCTTACGTTTGCGATCGGTTCCGCACTTGCGGCGGTTGCGGGTATGTTACTGTGTTCTTCGTATCCCGCACTTACCCCCTATACAGGCTCCATGCCCGGTATCAAAGCGTTTGTTGCTGCGGTTTTCGGCGGCATAGGTTCCATTCCCGGCGCTTTTATAGGCGGTATACTGCTTGGCATTATAGAGATACTGTCCAAAGCATACATTTCATCCCAGTTATCGGATGCGATAGTATTTCTGGTGCTCATAATCGTTCTTTTATTAAAACCGACCGGTATTCTCGGCCGCAAGATCCAGGAAAAGGTTTAGGAGGTGCGGCATGAAAGAGTTTATGACCAGGAATAAAGACAATATCATTACATACGGAATAGTTTTAGTCGCTTTTGTTATCATGCAAAGTCTTATCTCGGCTCATGCGGTTTCGAGCCTGATGACGGGACTTATGGTACCGTTATGTGCCTATGTGATACTCGCGGTTTCACTTAATGTTACCGTCGGAATACTCGGTGAACTGAGCCTCGGACATGCGGGATTTATGTGTGTGGGAGCTTTTACATCCGCGTTCTTTTCAAAACTGACGGTCAATGTTATCACGATCGGATGGCTTCGGTTCACACTTGCCATATTGATAGGTTTTGTGTGTGCCGGTCTTATCGGATTTCTGATAGGCATGCCGGTTTTAAGACTTAAAGGTGACTATCTTGCCATCGTAACGCTTGCTTTTGGCGAGATCATCAAAAATGTCATAAATGTCCTGTATATCGGAAGAGACTCAAACGGTCTTCATTTCTCCACAAAAGATGCGCTCGCGCTCAACATGGAGGAAACCGGTGAGATCATAGTAAACGGTGCGCAGGGTATTACGGGAACTCCCAAAAACTCGAATTTTGCGGTCGGTATCGTACTTATACTGATCACGCTCTTTATAGTGCTTAATCTTATAAAGAGCCGTGACGGACGTGCGATCATGGCGATCCGTGACAATGTCATCGCCGCAGAATCGGTAGGTGTCAATATCACCAAGTATAAACTCCTTGCTTTTTCGATATCCGCGGCACTTGCGGGCGTGGCAGGTGTTCTTTATTCGCATAATATCAGTTCCCTGATGGCGACTCCCAAAAACTTCGGATACAACATGTCCATCATGATACTTGTTTTCGTGGTGCTGGGCGGTATAGGAAATATCAGGGGATCCATAATCTCAGCGGTGGTACTTACCCTGCTTCCCGAGATGTTAAGAGGACTTTCAAATTATCGTATGCTCATTTATGCGATAGTTCTTATAGCAATGATGCTGTTTTCGTGGGCACCCAAGGCTCAGGACTTAAGAGCACGGCTTACGGGAATGCTTCCCAAGTTTGGTAAAAAGAAAACGATCGCGGAAGGAGGTACAGACAATGGAAACGAATAATGCTGTGCTTTCCGTAAACAACTTATCGATCTCATTCGGCGGACTGAGAGCCGTTGATGACTTTTCGGTAAATATTGAAAAAGGTGAACTCTACGGTCTTATCGGACCCAACGGTGCGGGCAAGACAACCGTGTTTAACTTACTGACAGGCGTTTACAAACCCAACGAAGGTATCATAAAACTTGACGGTAAAGACATAACTTCCCTTTCCACCATAGAGATCAACAAGGCCGGTATCGCCAGGACATTCCAGAACATCAGGCTTTTTAAAGATCTGACTGTCAGAGATAACGTAAAAGTCGGACTTCATAACATCTATTCATATTCGACGTTCGCATCCATATTCAGACTGCCCAAGTATTATAAGGTAGAGAGGGAAATGGATGAAAAAGCAATGGAGCTGTTAAAAGTGTTCGATCTTGATACTTCCGCCGATTTAAAGGCTTCCCAGCTTCCTTACGGTAAACAGAGGAAGCTTGAGATCGCACGTGCTCTTGCCACAAATCCGAAACTTCTGCTGCTTGATGAGCCGGCAGCAGGCATGAATCCGCATGAAACGGCCGAACTGATGGAGACGATCTCATTTATAAGAGAAAAGTTCGATATTACCATATTGCTTATCGAGCATGACATGAAACTTGTATCGGGAATATGCGAAAGACTTACGGTCCTTAACTTCGGACGTATACTTGCCGAAGGAAAGACCTCCGAAGTTCTTAACAATCCCGAAGTTATCACGGCGTATCTGGGTGAATAGGAGGAGATCATTATGGCTATGCTTAAAGTAGAAGGCCTCCACGTTCA
>JAEEGL011896460.1_pt1 | contig 12470 bp, 10 predicted proteins | sample 9134231 | NCBI WGS metagenome assembly JAEEGL01 (sample SAMN16246548, study PRJNA631951) | gut metagenome | biome: gut microbiome; feature: rumen; material: fiber-attached | host: Bos | place: Iran: Karaj | collected 2018-10
CCTGTACAGGACACTGATTCTATCGCTGAGGTAGTTGATAGCGTAGTAGACAGCCTGGCTGTTGATTCAGTTGCTGCTGACTCTACTGTTGCTGAGTAATTATTACTCGACGAACAATTGAGAGAAATGAGAGGTCGCAGGACGTGAGTCCCGCGACCTCTTTCTTTGTACCACCAATTATGACTCTTCAGGGAACCATGGTGATGAGAGCCCATAACGATGCAACACCTCATCAGAGATATTGGCACCATAGTGATCACTTTTCCATTTGTCGATTTCCTGATGAATCAACGTATCTAACTCTGGAAACTTCTCCTTTACGATATCAGCAAACTTAAATCCAAACTCATATCGCTCCATCTTACTACTCCCCACGCTATCACATACCCTCTTATAGAGCTCCATAGGAACCTCTATCCAAAGATCAATTTCTGTATACCACAGGAACGATATTCTAAACCTGAAAGTGCCCTCTTCCATATTAATCTCTTATTTCTATTCTTCCACCCTCTTCACCAAACAGATTATCACCTATTACCTTGATACTTCTTGGAACTGACAGAATCAAGTATTCCTTACACCACAGAAAAGCATTCGAACAGATTGTTAGCACTCCATCAGGCACACGATACTCTGTTTCGTTGAATCCCATGCCACTTTCCAATAAACGCTTTCCACCATTGACATACCTTACGCCATATTCATCAGTATATACATCTTCCTCATTATACCAATACTCGTTGTCATCATATACCTCCTCTACATATGACCTGTTCCAATGACAGATATTACCAATCTCATTATCCGTTGGATCCGATGCCATTAACTCATCAAAAGCCTCATCCGAAAATGTATAGGGCACATAAAGACTTTTCAGCAGGAAACACCCCACGAAGGCCTTATCGTCCACCCTTTCACATCCTTCCCTAATCTGATAACGAGGCAGATTCGGACATTTTAATAACACCTTTCCGTCTTCACTATACAATTCACCAAATACTTCGCTCATTCTTTCGCTTTGATTGTTGCAATTTATCACTCCTCTATTTCGACAGAGAACGGACGACGGCTTTCTCTATCATAGTTTACATTAAAGCCATGATAAGTCTTATCATCAAATGTTCCTTCAAAATATCCCGTTTCCATTCCTTTATTGTCGTATTTTTTTAGTTTCAAACTATTATTTTCTGTTATGTCCCCATCTAGCTTGACCCTATTATCACTACCTTGTGAATCATAATAATAATAACCCGTCACATGGTTCTCACTTGCCTCCAGCACCATATGTATCTCATATGTGGAAACATTGCCTACCAACCTAATTGTCCCATTTGAGAAAAGCGAACTTTGTGCCTCCTGCTCATTTGAAGGTTCATCTATATACAGTTCGTAATCTGAGATCAGATATTTCCCATCCATTTCTGTGACAGTCAAGTAAACTGTATTTCTGTAGTAAGGTTTATTTTCACCATACCCTGAGTATACAAAAACAACCCTAAACTTTCCTTTTTCTTCAGTTTCTCGAATGATTGGGCCCTCTTCTAAATTCATATCAGCTCCAGTAGGGAAAGCAGAAAAAACCCAAGTGGCCAAGCAATCATCACTATAGTCGCAATCCCTTTTCAACTTATTCAACACATTGGCTGTAACATGACTCTTAATATAGTCATCGTTCTCATATTCTCCCTTATAGAACTGATCAAGAAAAGCCAATTCACTTGTTGGTGCATCATCGATGATGTTTTCATCGGAATTCTCAACCTTTTCTATCACTTCCTCCACAACATCGGTGTTCAATTGAATAAGATCGAAATACCATATAACTCCACCTATTATCAACAATGACCCAACTATTGCCAAGAAGCATCCTAACAAATTGGATTTCTTCTTTTCACCCTGTTGAGAGGTTTGTTCCTCCTCTACTGGAGAATCTTCTTGTCGTGATTCCTCTTGCTTTGGCTCCTCTTTTGGAGATTCCTCCACCTTCGGCTTTTCTTTTACCTGAGGCTCCTCTGGTTTAGGCGCAGGCTCTTCTTCTTTTGGTTGATGTTCCTCACTCTTTATCTCTTCTACATCCTGAGGTTTTCCACAATAAGGGCAGAACAAACTCCCTGCCTCTATTGATTTCCCACAATGGACACAGAATTGTTCTTCTTGAGAAGATTGCTCTTCTGCTTGAGCCTCAACTTCTTCTATTTCTTGTTTTGTACCACAAACGCCACAAAATACAGCGTCATCTTCAATCATGGTATGACACTTTGGACATTCTTTCATAACTCACTTATTATTCTTAAATTCACGTTCGTATTTCTCCATTTCCTCATTGATGGTTCTTTCTGCCCTCACAAAGAGATTCATTCGTGTATTCATTGCTTCGAGATAGCTGTTCCAATCTCGTTGCATCTGCTCCACACAATTATTCTTAAAACCTTCCGACACCTTATCATTCCATAACTCAAACAATTGCTTGCTCGCCAATAGGAAGGTTGACATATCATTATTCAATAGCGCTATCGGATTCATATCTTCTTCTTTGTTTCATTATACTGATCCAATTGAGCAACAGACTTCTTAAGCACCTGTCGCCCCTTTTCTACATTACCCTTCATCTTGTTCTGGAAATTTTTGGTTCCATCAATAATAGCCATCACAGCACCTTGAGCCACACCAACTTGTAGCCTAACAGTTTCATGCATTCTCTTGGCCTTATTCTTTCGATTCTCAAGATACGGTTTCTTTGCTAATAGCGCTCCTCTGCCTTCCACATCATCATTGGCTGTATAAGCCATTGCTTTAATCAAGGCATTATACTCTGCCACTGCCTCAGCTTCCATCTGCTCAGCCTTTTTCAACTTCTTACGAAGCCCATCCAGCTTCTGCACCATCATATTAATCAATGCATTACTATTACCAGATACAGACTCCATGAAACTCTGCATTTTACCTGCGAATGCGGTCAATTCGCTTACTTGAGAAACTTTTGCATCTTCTGCCATATTCTATCAGATTCTGTTGCTACGATACATCTCCAATATCTCTGCACTCTTGCCAATAAACTTGGCATACTCCACCATACGATTGGCAATCTCGTCTATTTGTTTGGCATCCTTCTGAAATTCCGTCATGAATTTCTGATTGGACGTATCATTCCATCCCTCACAAACACGATTCATCTTTTTCTCTGCTGCGTGGAATGCCGCGGAGAGTTGCTCACTCAATCTTTTTAAGTCACTACCGAACTGCTTCAAGTCCTGTACACTTCTTACTCCTACTTCTTGTGCCATATTTTATATCGTTTTTAACAAGTTAATAATATCTTTTGATTTCGAGAGCATATAGGGCGTGAACAGTGTATAACTGTCACTTTCCTCTGCATAGTAATATGCACGAAGTCGCTCCCAATCGCTACTCAACTTCTCCAATCGAATGTCATCATTCAGATGCAATGTCACACCTGCTGTTTCATCCGATTTCAACATCACCAGATGTTTAAACTTCTGGAATACTACCTTTGGTGTGATATAGTCCTCAAATAACAGGTTCGAAGCCTTTTCTATTTGTAATAAGGTATGAACGCCATAGTCTGGTCCTTTGTCGAGAATAACATTCAACGCTTCTCGATAGGTTCTCACACTTGTAGAAGAACTACTACTATCACCAAATAAGTCATCCGATATGCTCATCATATCATCATCAGAAGATTGACTGCTGTTGCTCTCTTCCAACTCCATATCCATCTTCAACTCCCTGAATCTGTCTTGGCCCAATATCAGCAGAATAGTCTCTTCTGCCGTTCCATCCTGAACACCTTGAGCCAATTCCTTGAAGAACTTACTGCGCTGTCTGCGCTCGATGATATCGCAATAGCCTTCGTTCTCCAAGTCGAAGATCAGTTCATGCACCTCACCCTCCTCATTGTTCAGGCAGTCTATCACCTTAAAGGCAATATCCTTGTGTTTCAGTTTGGCAGACATCATCAGCGATAAGAACATATTCATTGTCGTACGAGTCACCTGCTCCTGATCGTTCAGTCCCAACAGCAGCACATTCTCACTGAAGTCTTCATTCAGTTTGATGAACAAATCCTTCTGACTGATGTCGATGGCCTTACCCATAAAGGCCAAAGGCGACTTACCCTTCACTGCTAGCATCTGCTCCTTCACGCTGTCATCCAGATAGAACATCTGAGCACCATTGAAATAGAATTCGCCATTACTCTTATGGTCTTTGGCCTTCTCCACAATGGTTGCCATCAGTTTCTCTGCAGCCTCTTTATCCGTATAGTAAGCCTGGAACTTCACCTGTTCATCCACATGGTGATAGTAGATCTGCCCCGTTGATAATTCTGAAGTAATTGCAGAACTATTAGTTACCAATCGCTCTGAATCAGTCTGTGCACACTTCAACAGATAGAAATCGCTTACATTGTTGATAATCTCACTCGAGATCTCAGTACCAGACAAAGTCTGTGTAGCGAATACCAGATGAACACCCTGACTACGACCTTCTTTGGCTATCTTGATCACAATATCAGAAATCTCATTCCTCACCTGTCGAGGTATAGAGTCGTCAGCCTTGAACATCTCGTGACACTCATCAGCCACCACCAACACATGAGGCATTCTGTCCTGCTGATGCAGTTTATTGTATTCTCCGATATTGTTAACGCCAGCATTGCGCAATAGCTTCCCTCGTTCAGTCATACTATTGCGAAGCTCCCTAAGAATCTCCAGCGTCACCTGTGGATCTGAGTTATCCACCAAAAGTGCCTTCACATGCTTAGCCCCTTGATAGCGATTGAACTCAACGCCACCAAGTTTGAAGTCAAGCAGATAGAGTTGCAAATCCTCTGGAGCATACTTCAACATCGCCCCACCTATTATATTATGCAAGAACACAGACTTACCAGAACCAGACTGTCCAATAATGAACGAATGAACATGGCTCACCAAGTCCATACGGAATTGCATATCGTTCTTTCCCTTTTTTCCTACATCAATTACCAACTCATTTGTAATGTCTTCATAAGAGTTCTTTGAGTCATCAAAATCCAACGTTACGACCTGAGTCCCTTCTTTGGCTTCAGCTTCTCTATTAATATAATTAACACATGCCTGAGTAAAGAATTCATCTTCAGCAATATTGATTGGTTTTATTAGACTATCAGGAGAATAATCATTGCTCTGTAATATGGGGATTCTATATCTCTTGGTTTTATGTACTTCCAAATACGCAACATCCTCAATTACATCTTTGAAAGCCAAGTGTTCCTTGGCATATCCTTTCCCCCATTCTTGAATAGCATACTTATCCAATTCTTTCTCTATATTGCTTATATCGTTTTTACATCTTTTGATTGTTTCATATGCAGTATTTAGATCATTGTTGTTATTTTTATTAAAACCCCAGAATCCAAAATCCATCTCATATTTGTTATTAAGGAAATCTGGCAAAAGGAACCCATCATATACACCTAATTTAATCTTACAGATTTTTTCTTCTATAATTTGGGGACAACTATTAATACTCTTTGCGTCTGGAAAATGTTCACACTTTCCATTTCCAATATTAATACTTCCAACATTAATTTTATTATAAACTATATCGATTATCTGTTTAATAATATGAGATGAGAAACCGATCTTAGTGAGATAAAAAAATATATCCTTTTCGACATTATAAGAAGAAACAACACCTTTTGGAATATATAGAGCAATACCTATCTGATCAACCTTCTGCTTTTTTACAAAATATGGAATTAATCGAATTCTATCCTTATCAGAATACGAGACATCAGGAATATTTAAACTCTTTATGAAATTATCAGCATCTGTTTCTGTTGGGAAAAATCTTAGTGTTATACCATTATTTGATTTCAATTGTGATACAATTTCATTCTTGCCTTTTTCTTTAATGAAATCAATATCTTTAAATTCTTTTTTCAAAGGACGAATATCATAATTATTATTTTCCGGATAATCAGGAACTCTTATAACGACTTCAAATTGTCCATGTCCCTGCGTTATATCATTGTTTGCACTTATTGAAGAGAAAACTATCAGATTGTTGTCACATACCCTTCTAGTTATTCTGCTTTCAATGCCCAAGGATTGTAGTTTTTTATGCAAATTATCAGCCTTTACAAATGACAATCCGACATCAAGAACAGAAGGAACGTTCTCAAGATAATATCTTGCTTCATCTATCCCCATATTACACTCAACTTGAAGACTCATAATAACTTGACTTTTGACATCTAAGCCAACTCTACTAATAATTTCAAGGGAGTAATTTTGGCCTTCCTCTAATCTCTTTAGATCATAATCTATACCTTTTCCAATTAATTGTGTAAAGCCCAATTTTTCTTTTGTGTAGATTTGATTTCTATAACCTTCTTTTACATCTGTCCAATTTGAACTATCTATCAACTTATCAACCTTACCAATTAAAATGAAATAGACGCCAATCCTTTTAGAATCCTGAATGATTTTTTGAAGCCTTATTTCATTCTGGACATCCACATCTTTATCAAAAAGAAAAACAAATTCATAAGGCAATGGAATTTCTTTATTTTGCTCACAATATTCTGGATATACGCCGTAGTTTTGACTTACAATAAGTCTTCTTTCTTCATATCTATTTAACAAGTCTGCAAACTGATCGGAAGTTGTAATCGGTTTACCATCATATAATATTGGATTTAACTGTCTAAGAACATCCATATACTCATATTTTGATGCTAAATCTACAAAATACAATCGCACTTTTTTAACAGGTAACAGTAACAATATAGTGAAAATAAACTGCTTAATTAGGTTAGCCTTTTCTTCCTCCTCATTATATCTAATCGCAAACAGTCCATTTGAACTTATATCAAAAATACTAGGGATGTCTATTCTATTCCCATCTATATAATCAGAGAAATTGTATAAAGATGGAATCCATTTCAAGCTATAACGACTTGAAGTACTTTCTTTAATAGCATCAAATAGTCTATTGACATCTTCTTCTGTTAGATTTTCATCAATGTTGGCAAGAAGCAACTCTGGGTGCAAATCTCGAACTATTTTCATTCTCTGAATGAACTCGTTTCGATACTCGATAGACTTTTCTTTTGTGAATTTATTCTGTGATTTGTCTTGCTCTACTTTGTAAGCATAATCAAGAATAATATCTTTAACAAACGGAATCACCCTTAACACATTATCCTTATCATCATTTGTTTCATCAGTTGATAATAGTGGATGATCATAAATGGGATCAGGTAAAATATAATTAATGTGACTTCTTTCTAATAACGGCAAGGCTGTCTTCCCTCCTGCTTTCTCATATAATTCATTTGCTTTGGCAGTATCCTTTTCAACACCAATACCCATTTCATATCTAAATGCCTGACGTAGCATTGCAATCTTATCACCTTGCTCTGCCTTTTTCCTAACTCGCAACAAATCCAATTCTTTTTCAATCAAAAGATTTGGGTTATAAATGTCATGAGCTATGGAATCAGTTTCTTCCTTCTTGGTATTGGACGTAATATCAGCCTTCGATGTCTTCTTTATTTGTTCTGTAGTCTTAACCACTGGTTCTGAATCTACTGAAGCATTAGTCTCCTTAGTAACCTCATCAACATCTTTTTTCACTTCACCCTTTGGTTCCTCATTCTCAACAAACGCAGGAGTCCCACACTTCGGACAGAACTTATATCCATCCTTTATCTCATTTCCACACTTAGTACAAAACATAACCTCAACTTTTACGATAAACAATTCCTTCAGTCTTCAATATATATTTATCTTCCTTATCAAAATATTCATAACATATCATTTTACACTCATTCTCATTATATTCAAGGAAAACGCCTAAAAGAGTATTGTACATATATTCACATTGTGAATCATCTGGAACAGGTGAAATTAAACACATTAGTCTTTCTTGATCAGAATCAACGGAGTCTTTATTCACAGTCTTTTTCATTTCTAAAGCCAAAAGATTCTCTTGTTTTTTTACTTTCCCTCGACTATGTACTAACAAATCACAGATGATAGTTTCTTTTATACCACTAGGATAGATAATGGACTTCTTCTGTTTCTTTCCATTCAAATCTACCATCCTATTATATTCAACATCAACATAATAATTCTTGAACATCTTTCGTGTATGACTATTATCATATTCACGCATCAGATTTTCCAAATGATGAGCCAAACGAGCACAAACATTCTGTTCAGTTACATCAAGTTTGATGTTATCATAATCAGTTTCGTAAAGAATCTTGATAGCTCTTTTTAGCATGTTGAGAAGAATATTTCTTTTCATATGCGATTCGTTGGAAGTTTTAAACAATCTGTCCTTTGTCGATTTTTTATTATAAAAAGAGATTACTTATTCTGCAAATTCAGTTTTACATCTAACAACACAATTCTTACTAGTTGGTTTATCACATAGTTGATACAGTTCTAAAGGCAACATTTTATTATCATCCTGGTTTTGCACAAAAAACCACAATTTCGAAAGGTCATTACTGAAATAATTAAACTCATCTGTATAGAAATTAATCATTTTTTGTATGTCAGCCTTTGATGTATTAACAATCATATATATACAATTCTGGAATTTCAACTTATCCAGGTAAAAATTCAATTTCATTAAATCCCAACAGAAATCGAGTTCATCAAGATATAATGTAGATTTAGCTTCAACAACAAGTTTCTGACCTGTAGTTTCATAGTCTTCTTTATGAGATTCGTGAATTACGAAGTCCGGTCTTACGTTTATCCATTTTAATTGGGATTCTTCTTTTTTATTATCCTTTTGGGATACTGTCCTTTCTATTTTCAATATCTTATATTTCTCATATGCCTCTTTTGCTTCATCTGAGAAATGTTCAAAGTGCTTAGTTATTTCACCATTTACATACTCCTTTCGATCTATTATCTCCTTACCATACATACAACCAAGAATAAAAGAAATATAAATAATATAATTACGTTCACAGATTTCTTTCTTATGGAGATTTTTTCCGTCTTTTATAATAATTGGGCCATATTGTTCTCCTATTTGAGACATTACTTCATAGAAAGAATGAAGATACTTATTCCCAATGATATCTTCTATTTTCTTGTCAACTAATTGCTTCATCATAACAAATCTGTAGTTATTAGGTTTAGTCACAACAAAAAAGTGTGAGCCAATTCTATTCACTTACTTTGTCATGCCTATGACGGATTTTCTGTCATGAGGTCAAAGGTAATAAAAATGTAATAAATACCCAAATATTTTATCTTAATCTTTGCAAAAATGGCTTATATTTTTTCGAATCAAAGGGATTTTTGCTTTTAAAACGATTAAAGATGAAAGGGGTGTGGAAGGGATACTATCACAAGAGGCGAGCATAATAGCTCGCCTCTAAACTTAATAGAAAAAACTTTCCATGTATAATTATCTTACAAGGATGGGCTTAATAAATTTATATATACTTGCGAAATTTTCACAAGCTATCTACATAACTACATAAAATCGCTGATATGATCTTTATTTAGAGGTATTGGCGGAGATTTATTAACTACATAAAAACTACATATAACTACATAAAACTACATGAAAACTACATGTATTTGGGGTAAATTTGGAAAAACAGGGGCTGAAATGGGGTGTTTAGACCGTTGAAAGTGGGATGAATCTACCTTTAAAGGGTGGTTTTGGACGTTATAGTCTGATAAATTCTCTAGAGAATTTGGAGGTTTAGACGGAGTAAACCCTGACTTTAGACGGAGGAAAGTCCTAAATTCTCTAGAGAATTTAAAAGGGAGTAAGGTTGTTACCTATAGTCTACCCTACTCTTTCTTGGACTTTAGACTATCTATCGATAGGCAAAAGATAGTCTTTCGCATCCTAAAAGATAGTCTTTTGAGGGGTAAAAGATAGTCTTTTGTAGATAATTTGGTGGGTAAAATTTGGAAAAATCGGCAAAAACATGTAGTTATTATGTAGTTTTATGTAGTTATTATGTAGGTTGAATATTGAAAGAAATGCTTTATTTAAATGGGTTTTGAGATATTTTATGTAGTTATGTAGGTAATTTTCTAATTTAGAGAAAGAAAAATAAGAATTTAGAGAAGAGAAAACGTTATTTGAGAGTATCCGCCTCAAATAATTTGGTTATCTCGCAGATTTTTTGTACCTTTGTGCTCGTTTTCAGAATTAACAAGGAATATGAATATAACACTAATAAAACGAGACGGACAAAAGGAGGTAATTAATCGCATAAACCTGGATCAGATGGCTGGAGCCATTCAGGGCAAGATGCTGGAAGAATCGGTTCGCGATTTTCGTGGGTATTATCACCTGATGAAGACGCAACGACTCGACGACGGACAGATAGCTACCAACTGGAAAGGTGGCATCAAACTGCCTCGCGTGTGTTTTGCTGCTGAATGGGTGAATCGCAAGGGCCAGCGCAAGATGCTGAACTATAATGGTTTGGTGATGCTCGAGGTAAACAATCTGCCCAACTACGAGAAGGCGGTGGAAATCAGGGAGTTAGCCAAGAAACTGCCTGAGACGCTGATGTGTTTCCTGGGTGGATCAGGTAAGAGTGTGAAGATAGTTTGTAGAGGGGATTTGTTTGATGGTGGTTTGCCTGAAGGCGATGAGGCCATCCAGCAGTTCCACCTTAATATATACAATACGGCGCGAAGGGCTTATCAGAATCAGTTTGGCTTCGACATCGAGTTTCTGGAGCCTCGACTGGACAGAACGGTTTACGTGAGTGCCGATCCTGAGATGGGCTTCAACCCAGAGGCTCGTCCGTTCTATGCCGATACGGAGCGACACGACTTGCCCCAGCCTGTGGCCATCTCTGACGAAGAGGACCATCTGATGCCTGGACGAACCATCACACGAACTTATCAGCTAAATTGGTCGTTTATCGTCGATCAAGTGCTGGGCCGCTATTTCGACCTGCCCGATGAGGATCGCGAGGCCAAGTTGATTATGCAGGTTGCCACGATGTGTATGGATCAAGGCATCCCCAAGGCCCATGCACAAGGGCTGACGATGCTTCACCCTGTTTTGGGCAGAGACAAGCTGCTGGTGGAGAAGCTCTTCCAAACGGTTTATAGCGTGCTGGAGCAGGAAGAGTATCGCAAGAAACACAAGATCAAGCCCTTGAAGAGTGTGCCAGAGGATACCATTCAGGCCATGAGGACAGAGATCTTCCTGAACTCGAACTTCGAGATGCGCAAGAATCTCTTGACGGGTGTGGCTGAGTATCGCGAGAAGTTCAGCGATGACCAGCGATTCAAGCCTCTGACGGAGGAGGTGCGCAACGATATGACGCTGAGAGCCACGGAGTTAGGCTTGAAATCATGGGATCGCGATGTGAACCGATTCATCGATTCTACACGCATCGAACAATTCGACCCTGTAAACACCTGGCTCGACAAACTTCCGGCTTGGGATGGCCATGATTATATCGCTGATATGGCCAAGCGTGTACCCACCTCTCAGCCTCATTGGGAGAAGTACCTGAAGTTCTGGTTCGTGGGTATGGTTGGCCAATGGCGCGAGAGCGATAAACAGCTGACTGGCAATGCGTTAACGCCACTATTGATTGGTCGTCAGGGTTGTGGTAAGACACGCTTCTGCAAGATTCTGCTGCCACCAGAACTTCGCGATTATTACAACGACAAGCTGAACTTCAAGAACGAGTTCGATTTGAACATCGCCCTCACCTCGTTTGCCCTCATCAACATCGACGAGTTTGATAAGACCACCAACTCGCAGCAGATTGTGCTAAAATATCTGTTGTCGTCGAGCGATGTGAAGTTCCGTCCGCCATACGGCAAAACCATCAAGCAGTATCGTCGATACACCTCGTTTATTGGAACTACTAACCAGCTGAAGCCCTTGGTGGATCCCACTGGTTCGCGAAGATTCGTTTGTGTGGGCGTGGATGGCAACATCGACTTCACGGATAATCTGAACCATCGACAACTTTTCGCCCAGGCGTTACATCTATTTAATAATGGGGAGCGATTCTGGCTGAACGATGCTGAGATTGCTGAATTGATTCGCGAGAACGAGCCTTATCAGCACCTGAACGACCTAGTGGAGATGATTGGTGAGACCTTCCGCAGTCCGAAGGACTCAGAGCAGGGCAACTGGTGGAGCCTGAGTGATATCAGCAAACTACTCGCCACTCGCTATGTCAACTTCGATCCGGAAACCAGTTTCAAGAAGATAGGCAATGCCCTGAATGATGTGCAGTTCCACTTTAAGAACAAGCGCACCACCAACTGCATGCTGTATTGGTTGATTCAGAAATAAAGCACAAAGAATGCTATAAAAACAATTGTCCCGAGAGCTTGTGGCCCTCGGGACGCTTGCGTCATAATAAATAAGGATGCTTTACAGCATTGATTAAGTATTAATTGTAGATTTAAAATGCACTTTTATATGCCTCTGCGGGA
>JAEEGL012606078.1_pt1 | contig 12470 bp, 13 predicted proteins | sample 9134231 | NCBI WGS metagenome assembly JAEEGL01 (sample SAMN16246548, study PRJNA631951) | gut metagenome | biome: gut microbiome; feature: rumen; material: fiber-attached | host: Bos | place: Iran: Karaj | collected 2018-10
CCTGTTGAAGCGCGCAAAAACGAAACCGGAATGCCTGTCTTTTCAGTGAAAAGCTTTGTAAGCGCAACTGTTTCTTCTTCATGAATAATAGAATAAACTTTCAATTCTTTTTGTTCTGCTTTTTTGGAACAGCCGGCAAAAAAAACTGAAGCACCGACAAACAAAAATAATCTCAAAACAATATTGATTCTTTTCATAAGTATATCTTAGTGAAATTTCAGATTTAAGAAAAGCTGTTTTTCTGCTTTTTCAATGATTTGATTATACTATTTATCTATGAATATGATATGCAAAAGCTATAGCATTTTGTTGAGGCGTAGACTGACAATCAGTTTAAAATAAAAAAACCGGCTCAAAAGGCCGGAATAAACACGGGACTGGAGGGACTCGAACCCCCTACCTACTGCTTAGAAGGCAGTTGCTCTATCCAGATGAGCTACAATCCCAAGGTGAAAATTACTATATCAAAAAAACGAATCAATGTCAAATGCCTGCTTCAAGCAAGCTGACATTGTAAAAAAGCATTAAATTGCTTAAGTCGGTTTTTCAAATGCCGAAAATTAATATGTGTTTGTGAGGTGGGAGTCAGGGCAAACACCAAAAGGAGGCCGACGTGGAAACTTATTCATTGCGTACACTGAACGGATCGAACGATTTTATCACACTTTTGAGAGAGACAGATGAGGGCTTTGTCATCAGAATCGTTCGTGACAAAGACGGCTATAATGAAATCATAAATGAATTCATGACAAAAGAGCTGTTTGAGACCTGTGTGCGAACCGGATATCTTACAAAAGTTGAAGCAACACAACCACTTGTTGCAACTGCTTAGATGACAGGTTTTCGCAGCAGCATATTTCCTATAAAAGAGTTGTCTAATAAGATTTTCTGAATTTATTAGACAGCTCTTTTTATTTTAAAGAAACGCCAAATAATTGCAGTCTTGTCATTGCATTTGCCATAAAAAAATTTCTCTATTTTCTCCAGACACTTGATAATCTTCATAATGTGTAATATCATGTTTTATTAACTGCTTAGGACGGCTTTTGATGAACGTATTCAAAAAAATCTATTGCAGAATCTTTCAGGAATGCTTTCATATTGCAATTCCGATTCTGCCATACAGAGACCCGAAAATTCTTAATTCGATAGAAGAACTTCCTGCTGAATTTGCAAAAAACGGCATAAAAAAAGTTTTTCTTGTTACAGATTCTTTTTTAAGAAGCCTTGCAGAAAAGCTTATAGAACTGCTGCCGCAAGCCGGAATTGAGTGCATAGTCTATGACAAGACAAAGCCCAACCCGACAGTTTCTGACATAGAAGAAGCGCTTGCAATCTATAAAGCCGAAAACTGCGAAGCATTAATCGGCTTTGGCGGCGGCTCTGCAATAGACTGCGCAAAAGCTGTTGGCGCAAGAGTTGCTTGCCCGCGCAAAAGCCTTGCACAAATGAAAGGCATCTTAAAAGTCCATCACAAGCTGCCGCTTCTTGCAGCCATTCCGACAACGGCCGGCACCGGAAGTGAAACTACAGTCGCAACAATAATCACAGACGACAAGACACACTACAAATATCCGATAAACGATTTTCCGCTCATTCCGCACATTGCAGTGCTTGACCCCAAAATGACGTACACCATGCCCGCAAGCCTGACCGCCACAACCGGAATGGACGCGCTTACGCACGCAATTGAAGCTTTTATCGGCCGTTCAACAACAAAACAAACGCGCGATTATTCGATAAGAGCTGTCAAGCTGATTTTTGCAAACATAGAGAATGCTTATAAGAACGGCTACGACGAAAATGCGCGCCGGAACATGCTGATTGCGGCGAACCTTGCTGGCAGCGCATTTACACGCTCTTATGTCGGCTACGTTCATGCGGTTGCACATTCTTTGGGCGGCGCATACAACACGCCGCACGGTCTTGCAAATTCAGTTTTGCTGCCTGTTGTGCTTGAAAGCTATGGCAGCAAGATTTGGGAAAAGCTTAAAGTTCTTGCTGTTGCTGGCGGCATCGCAAGCGAAGCGAATTCAGCACAAACTGCGGCAGAAAAGTTTATCGCTGAAATTTACAGGCTGAACGAAGCGATGAACATTCCGAAAACGCTGAAAGGCATAAAAGCGGAAGACGTTCCTGAGCTTGCGCGCAGGGCTGATAAAGAAGCGAATCCGCTCTACCCTGTTCCGATTTTGTGGAACGCAAAAGAACTTGAACATTTTTACTTTGACGTTATGGAAAAGGAAGGTTGATTATGACACAGCAGGAAATACAGACAATTCTTGAAAAGCAGCGCAATTATTTTGCGACAGGCGCAACATTGCCGATAAGCGCAAGAATCAGTGCGCTAAAAAAGCTACAGTCATACATCAAAGAGCATGAGCAAGAAATTTCAAATGCACTTGCCGCCGACCTTGGAAAGAGCAAATTTGAAGGCTATATGTGTGAAATTGGCCTTGTGCTTGGCGAAATTGCATACATGATTAAGCATACAAAGAAATTCGCACGCAACGAAAAGAAACTGTCTTGCCCGGCAAATTATGTGGCAAGCAGCTACATAAAGAAATCGCCATACGGTGCGGTTCTTATTATGAGCCCGTGGAATTACCCGTTTTTGCTTACGCTTGAACCGCTTGTAGACGCAATTTCTGCCGGAAACACCGTAATTGCCAAGCCGAGCGCATATTCGCCGAACACAACGAAAGTGATTGAAAAGCTTATAAACGAATGTTTCGCGCCGGAATATGTAGCCATTGTAACTGGCGGAAGAGCTGAAAACACGCATCTGCTCGAACAGAAATTCGATTATATCTTCTTTACAGGCAGCCAGACAGTTGGGCGCGAAGTTATGCGCAAGGCCGCCGAAAAGCTTATACCAGTAACGCTTGAGCTTGGCGGCAAATCGCCGTGCATCGTAGATAAGACGGCGAACATTGCGCTTGCAGCTAAAAGAATTGTCTGGGGAAAATTCCTCAACTGCGGTCAGACTTGCGTCGCGCCGGACTATATTCTCTGCCACGAGTCTGTAAAGGAAAAGCTTATTGCGGAACTTAAAAAGCAGATTGAAGCCCAGTTCGGCAAAGCGCCACTTGAGAACAAATCATACGGAAAAATCATAAACCAGAAGCATTTTGACAGGGTTTCTTCGCTTATAGACAAAAGCAAGGTCGTTCACGGCGGCGCAACTGATGCAGCCACACAGAGAATTGAACCGACGATAATGAACAACGTAACTTGGGAAGACGCTGTTATGCAGCAGGAAATTTTCGGCCCAGTGCTGCCAATTCTCGCCTATAAAACAGAAGACGAAATTTTCAGCACAGTGAACAGCCGCAACAAGCCGCTTGCTTTGTACATCTTTACAAGTGACAAAAAGCTTGCCAAAAAAGTGCTTGCGCAATGCGCTTTTGGCGGCGGCTGCATAAACGATACAATCGTTCACCTTGCGACGAACAACATGGGCTTTGGCGGTGTAGGCGAAAGCGGCATGGGCGCATATCACGGCAAAATCGGCTTTGATACGTTCAGCCACAAAAAGAGCATTGTCGACAAGAAGACTTGGATTGACGTGAATTTGCGCTATCAGCCTTACTCAAAGCTGAAAGAAGCGGTGATGAGGATTTTCATTTAGTACAACTGCCAAGTTTCGCCCTGCAAAATTTGTAGGGTTTGACAGCTGAATCTAATTATGTAGATTTTACCCAAACGCAAACTCAAGATTGCGGAAATGCAAAAAGTATCTTATAGTTTTTGTATGAAAGTTTATCAGTACATTCTTTTGATAATTCTGTTCGTAGTCTGCGGCTGCTTTGTTGCTGCAGGTTTCGGAAAAATCAGCAAATTCTTTTCAGGCGGAAAAGTCTGGAAAAAGAAGCTTGACGCATTGCCCGTTCTTAAAACTGACGAAGAAATTCTTAAAGCTTTGCAGGGCGAGCCGAAAGACTATCTTGTTGAAAATTATGCATTCAACAACGGTACAACCGTCCGCGACACAGCTTTGAACGTTCTTGACGGCGAATATCTTTTCATCGGAATAACAAAAGAAACTTATACGGTAAACGATGCTTACATCAGACGCTACAGAAACGCCGTCTGGCAAGGCGAACCTTACCAGAATCTTGCCGGAACTCTTCAGCTGGCCAACGGCGTGCAGCTTGAAATGCCTGAAAATGCAAGCTTTCAGTTTTCGCTTCTGGACGAATCTCTGCTTAAAAAGAGCGACCTCAAGCCTGACGACCAGGAAAACTATTTTCAGGCGCGCTATTACCCGGACGGCGTGTACAAGATTGACACGCAAAAGCTTGGCGAAAACTTCAAGAAGAATGTGCTAAAAAATACGCAGCAGTTCAATTCGCGCTACAAATTTCAGTTTATGAAAAAAGGCGACACGGCAACTTTTGCGGCACGCATTGGCGGCGACAAAGCAAGCCTCAACGTTTTTCAAGAGCGCAACGTAATCGCCGTAAGGGGCGGCAAAAAAGCACTTGCAAAATACCTGAACCGCATGTCTCAGCCGGAAAAGCTGCCTGACAATTACATAATGGATTATGTTGTGCTCGGCATCTGGATTCTCTGCATGATTCCGGCGTTTTCAATTGCGGTTCTCTGCCTTGTGACACTTTTAGCTTCACTGCTAGGAAAATAATTATCCATAATTATAAAGGAGTTTCAGTTTATGATGAATTTTACTAAAAAAACCGGAATTGCCGCCCTGCTTCTGCTTTGCACGGCAATGTTTCTTTCTGCATGGGAAAGAAGCTTTGACATTCCGGGTAAAGGCACGCTCGAAAGAGAGGTTGAAGTGGAGAGAGTTGATGAATACGATAAAAACGGGCGTCTTGTAACTTCGTATTACGCAGGCAACATTGAAGAATATTATAAATACGACAGAAAAGGCAGGCTCATTCTCTTTTCAAATTCGAATGAATACGAAAAAAACTATGAATATGACAAAAAAGGCAACCTGATTCATACAAAAGATGTAGAAGGCTATGAAGAATGGTTCTCTTATGACGAAAATGGCAATCTTTTAGTTGAAAAAAACATTAACAACCTTGAAAAGCATTATTTCTATGACGAAGCCGGAAATTTGAGCAAATATGAACTGCACGACCTTGAAGGTGATGCCATAATCGAAAGAGAATGGTATTACTACGATGAAAATAACCGCAAAATTCACATGGAACCATCTACCGGCTGTGCAATAGACTACACCTACAATGCAGACGGCAAGCTTATAGGCGAACGCTATTCTGATGGAACAAGAATCGAGTATGTTTATTCAGATGAAGGTCTTTTGCTCTACAGCATTACCATCACTTCTGATGATGAATACGAAAATTTCTATGTATATGAGTTTTGGGGCAACGGAAAAATAAAGCAAATAACGATTTGCGGCTGCCTTAGTTTCGGCTGAGATTTTTCAGCACCCCTAAAATGAATCTTGCACCGGCAGAATTGCATCTTGCCGTTTTGCCGGTTGTATATTCTGCAAGGTTCTGTAAAATCAGCTTATAAACAATTTTAGAGGTGCAACATGAAAAAATTAAGCTTTATTTTTGCGCTGCTTCTTGCAGCATTCAGCGTATTCGCAATCGGGTTCGGGCCATGGTCTGACGAATCAAAAGCCGCACAAGGCATTAAAACGCTCGGCGACGGCGTTTTCTTCTTTGAGTTTGAAGGCGACTATGAATTAGACAAATATCTTGCAAACGGCGGCGCAAAATCAGTTGACGAATTAAGCGCGTTCATCGAAAAGTCTTTGAAAAAAGGCACATGGACTTCGCCAAAAACAAAGTCAATGTCTGACATAAAGATTTCGCTCGGCGACTTTGGCTGCGCGTCAATTTCTGCAAGCAACAGCGCCGAATGTGGCGGCATGATTTTCGGGCGCAACTACGACTGGAACGACTGCGCCATAATGATTATTCACACCAAGCCGAATAACGGCTACGAATCAGTTTCAACATGCTGCCTTAGCCACATGGGGCTTGGGCGCAACTGGAAACCGGCGAACAAGTTTCCGGCAGATGCCGCCGCGCTCGGTCTTATCTATGTGCCGATGGACGGCATGAACGAAAAAGGCCTTTATATTGCAGACTTGATGGCCGGCGACAGAGAAGCAACGGCTCAAGAGCGCGGCAACACAAACGTGACGACTACAGACGCAATCAGGCTTGTGCTAGACAAAGCCGCAACTGTTGATGAAGCCGTAACGCTGCTTGAAAGCCACGACATGCATTCTGTAATCGGTGCGGCACACCACTTTGCAATAAGCGACAACACCGGCAAGAGCGTGGTTGTTGAGTGGGCAGACAACAAGATGTATGTAACAGAAACTAAGGTGCTGACAAACCACTACACCGCAGACTCGCCTAAAAAAGACACAGCAGCAGACACTGTTTTGGGCAACTCAAAACTCCGCTTCGGCATTCTGCAAGAAACTGGCGAAAACGCGCAGTGGTCTATGAACAAAGACGGCGTCCGCGATGCATTGAAATCGGTGCACGGAAGCCAGTACAGCGCAAGCGGCGAAGAACTTACAGTCTGGAGCGCAGTTTTTGAGCCAAATATTCGCAAAATCACCTATTATTTCCGCGAGAATTATGATAAACCTATAGTAGTTGAATTTTAAGACTAACATAGGTTTGCAGATGAAAATTACGATTTTAGAGAAACAGCCGGACGAAGAAGACGAAATCATTGTAAAGTGCAATTTTTTGGACGAAGGCATAACAAAGCTTTTGAACCAGCTGAAAAATGGCAACTCAAAAATGAACTTTTACAAAGACAATCAGATTCGTCTGGTTGAAAAGACTGAAATCTTGTATTTTGAGTCTGTGGACGACAAGGTTTTTGCCTATACGCAGAATGACGTGCTTGAAACGCGGCTAAAGCTCTACGAGCTTGAGGAGATTCTGCCGGCGCAAACCTTTTTGCGTGCAAACAAAGCCGTAATCGTGAATGTAGACAAAATCGAAAGCTTGTCTCCGGCATTCAGCGGCCGTTTTGAGGCTGTGCTTAAGAACGGCTACAAAGTGATTATTTCAAGAAATTATGTTCCAAAGCTGAAAGAGCTTTTGGAATTCTGAATTTTGTCATTGCCGTGCCCGGAACGGCAATCTTTAAGTATATGTGTTACATATAAATAGATTATCGGGTCATCCGCAACGAAGTTTCAAGCGAGCCTGATAATGACATTGAGCAGCACTGCCCTAACTTCATCGAGGTTTTTATGAAAGAACAAATCAATACCCTAATTTCGATTTTTACAAGGGTTGTATCAGCAATATTCGTTTTTACTTCTATATACTTGGCATGTTTTGTCGGATTTTCTGCAACGTTCAAGCTTAAAGACATCTTGTTCATCTTGCTTATCGGGCTTATTTCAGCAGTCTGCTATCTTCCAATGCTTGGCGACAGAACTTTTTCAAAAGCGCAGATGCTTGCATTGCAGATTGGCTATTTTCTGGTGATAAACACTGTTGTGCTTGTTACGGGCTATTTCTTGACCTGGTTCTGCTTTGAAGACAAGCTTTCGTTTATCGCGTTTGAAGGCGTAATCATTGCGGTTTATGCAATTGTCATGTTCGTTTCTTATAAGGTTGATTCAGGTTCGGCGGAAAAAATGAACAAACGCTTGCGCGACCGCAACAGCTCAACAAAATGACAGGGCTGTCTGAAAAATGCGCACAGTCACTGAGCACAGCTGAAACGGTCACTGAACGTAGCTGAAACGGTCACTGAGCGTAGTCGAAACGGTCACTGAGCGCAGTCGAAGTGACCGTCACGCTATAATCGGTTGCTTCGACTATGCGATTGGTGAGCGCAGCCGAACCACAGCAACCATGCTTCGACTCCGCTCAGCAACCAATTATTCAGACTGCCCCATCATGCATGAAATCTTTCAGTTTCACTTAATCTTATAGACGTAATTTGCTTTGCGCGGTGCGGCTGGCTTTATGCCGCCCTCGTCGATGTAGCCGAGCGCAACATGGCCGATGCCTTCAAAGTCGCCCTTGATGCCGAGATCTGCAAGAATCTGCTTGCCGAAAGGCTTTTCAAACTCTTCTCTTGCACGGTGAATCCATATAGAGCCGATGCCGAGAGCTTCTGCCGCATTCATCAGATTGCCCATAACGAGCGAACCATCGTAAATGTAGTTCGGAGTCAAGCCCTTGTCTGCAAGCACAATCAGAATAACCGGCGCACCATAGAACGGGTCAAAGCCTTCACCCCAGCCGCCAATCTTGCGGTTTTCTTCGCTGATTTTGTCGCGCATTTCCTTGTTAGTAACGGCAATAATAATCGGCGACTGCGTGCCCATTCCTGTCGGTGCAAAAGTTCCTGCACGGATAATCGCGTCAATGTCGCTTTCGCTAATCATTTCGCTCTTGAACTTGCGGCAGCTTCTGCGCGATTCAAGCACTTTCAATGTTTCGTTCATCTGCAACTCCTTTTCTTGTTTATCATATTATTGTTTGTACCGCCCGCCAAGTCAATGAAAAAGCTGTTATCAAGAGAAGAAGCGGGAACAGTTTGGAATACATTCCAAAGTTTTGAGGGTTGATATTTTAAATTCATTCATCTCAAATTTGCACATTTTAGAGATTTTTGTAAAATTTAAGCTATTTTTGATATAATAATTTACATTTCAAAATTTTGTGTGCTATAATGTAGATGGTTCGTTGATTATTTCAACTAAGGAGCATGGCACATGAAAAAAGGCCGTTTTCTGCCAAGCAAAAACAAGCATATAAGCAAGACAATAAACAGCATTTACATTACCAAGCAGCCGCCTAAATGGACATTCGTGCTTCTGGTTGTTGTTCATCTTTTTACTTCATTTCTTACAACAAAAGCTGCAATAAGCCATGATTCGATTGTCTTTTTAGGAAACACAATTCCGGTTCAAGTTTTCGCAGGCGTTTTTTCATCACTGGCGAATGTCTGCATCATATTTCTTGTTGTATTTTTCAGAAAGTACGGCTTCATAACGGCAATAACTGTGCTCGCGCTTCAATTTCCGAGACTTATAGTCAGCATCTTTTTGCACCACAACTTGGCGACAATTCAGGGCTTTTTTACGAACGCGCTTGCGATTGTTGCATGTGTTGTAATCTATTTAAACAAAACCGAAATTGAACAATATCAGTCAAAATTTCGGCACGAAGCTGTAACAGACACGCTTACGGGTCTGCCGAACCGCTTTGCATGCACCGAAGTGATTAACAATTTTATCAAGAACGGCTTTGACTTTTCGCTTGTATCAATTGACCTTAACAACTTTAAAAGCGTAAACGACACGATGGGGCATGAAATTGGCGACAAAATGCTTATCGAAATTGCTTCGCGCTGGAAGGCGTTGATGGATTCAAGACAGACAAAGACTATAGATTTTATTGCACGTCTTGGTGGCGACGAATTCGCGCTTGTGATTATGGGCTACTTTGACAGCAACGGCATTCACAATACGATAAACGCTTACAAGGCCGCGCTCGAAAAGACAATAACAATCGATGATTGCGACTATTTTATGACGGCATGTTTCGGCTGCGCGGAATTTCCTGCCGACGCGGTCAACAGCACTGCGCTTTTTTCTTGCGCAGATGCCGCGCTGCACGAAATCAAGCGCCTCAACAGCAGCAACTGCATCATGCACTACTCCGACGAGCTTTTAAAGACAGAGCAGCTGCTTGAAACTGAACGGAAGCTCCGCACGGCATTAGACAATGATGATGTTCAGTTTTATCTTCAGCCGCAATATGATGCTTCGCATAAGCTGCGCGGCTTTGAAGCGCTTGCCCGCATAAAAGACACAGACGGCTCATTTCTCCGCCCAGATGATTTTATTCCGGTTGCTGAAAAAGCCGGGCTTATTGACCGCGTTGACATTCAGGTTTTCAGAAAGGCTGCATTCTTTATGAGCGACGTGCTCAAGAAATCAGGCAACATCATCATGAGCGTAAACATTTCTGTGCGTCATCTTATGAAGAACAACTTCATAGACGAGATAAAGGGCGTTATAAGCTCAAGCGGTGTGTCTGCAAATCATTTTGAAATTGAAATAACTGAATCGATTATGATTGACTCTGCGGAAAAGGCCTTGCAGCGCATAGACGAAATAAAGAAGATGGGCTTTAAGATTGCCATTGACGATTTCGGCACGGGCTATTCTTCTTTGAGCTACCTCAACAAATTTCCGGCAGATTCACTGAAAATAGACAAATCATTCATTGACGAAATGAACTCAAGCGATTCGTCAAAGCAATATGTCGCCACGATTATCTCAATCGGGCACACGCTAAACCTCAAGGTTATCTCTGAAGGTGTTGAGATGCAAGAACAGCTTGAAACGCTATGCTCAATCGGCGGCGACTACATTCAGGGCTTTATCTGGGGCAAACCGATGCCGCCAGAAGAAGCTGCCAAGCTTGTATAAGACGCGGCAACACCCGCACAAGCTTGCAAAAGCTCGCGCTGCTCAAGCTTAGCGCAACGGGGCGGCCACACTAGCACAAGCTTGAGCGCAAGGCGCGCTAACTGCGCCGCTTTCGGCTTATCCTTCAAAGCCGTTGATAATCGCAATGCCAGCTGAAACGCCGAGGCGGTCTGCACCGGCTGCAACCATGTCAAGCGCAGTCTTTGTGTCGCGGATTCCGCCGGAAGCCTTTACAAAGACATGCACATCAAGCGGCTCGGCTGTGTCAACAGCCTTTCTCATAAGCTCAACATCATGAACAGTTGCGCCGTTCGGGATTGCACTGCCGTCTGCGTTCTTGCCCGGCGTGCCGAATCCTGTGGAAGTCTTGACGAAATCTGCACCAGCTTTTTTGGCGGCAACACAGACGGCGGCCTTTTCTTCATCTGTAAGATAACAAGTTTCTATAATCACTTTTACAAGAGCTTTATAGCCCTGCGTCCGCTCGGCATCGTGCGCCGCCTTTACGACAGCTTCAATGTCTTGTTGCACGGCTTTATAGTCATGGGCTTTTGCGTAGCCAACATTGATAACCATGTCGACTTCTTCTGCGCCTTGAAGCACGGCATGTCTTGCCTCTTCTGCCTTAATATAAGAAGCATTTGCGCCAAGCGGAAAGCCGATTACTGTGCAGACTTTTACGCCTGTGCCGTGCAGCTTTGAAAATGCAAACGGAACCCAAACAGGGTTTACGCAAACTGATGCAAACGAGTGTTCAGCTGCCTCGTTGCAAAGCTTGAGAATGTCTGCTTCTGTAGCGGCAGCCTTAAGCTGTGTATGGTCAATCATTGCAGCAAGTTCTGCTTTTGTCTTTATGTTCATAGTTTCCTCCGAAAAAGTTTGAAGATTCAGCACGGAATATCTCTAAAGATTGAAGTTTTTAGAGATTTCGATATTTAGTATCTTGTCTTTAGACTGATTCTGTGATATGCTCACATTATATTACTCTAAGAGAGGTTTTACAATGGCTTATAAGGTAACAGATGCTTGTGTAAACTGCGGTGCTTGCGAAGGCGAATGTCCTGTTGGAGCAATCAGCGAACAGAACGGAAAACGCGAAATTGATCCAAACACATGCGCAGGTTGTGGTTCATGCGCAGCAGCATGCCCAACTTCTGCAATCGTAGAAGGCTAATAGCTTATTTGATGGAAGGGCTGCCTGAGCTTATGCTTGCAAGGCAGCCCTTTTCTTTTTTATGATACGCAATATTTTCCGCGGTTATGCCGCACTTTTTTCTATATTACTAAAAACTATTTTGCTTCTCTGCATCTGTTCGGGCGCAGCTTTCGTCTTCGTTTTTCCTTTGTGGAAATTTGCAGTCACGTTCCCGCAACAATACAGCTTATTTATGATTTATGCGTGTGTTACTGCTTTTGTAATCCTGTTTTTTTTCCGATTATTAAATAGGATAAAACTTGCAGGCACTGCACAGCAAAAAAAGATTCTTTTGAAGACAACAATTAAGAATACATTGAAATGCCTTGTTCTGCTTTCCGGCATTATTCTGGCATTCATATTTTTATATCAAGAAAAGCTGTTCCTTGCATTAGCATCGCTTATCCTAATGATATTGATTTATGGAATTCTTGCATTTGGAACAGCAAAACCACAAAACGGAAGCACAAAAGTCTCTGAAAAAAGTTAGCATCTTGCTGCTATTTCTGTTAGTTTTCTCATTCGGTTTCGGCACAGCCGCATATTGCGCCACTCCGTCTTTGAACAGCTACCCGCATATTGTTGAGCTTCAGTCTAAGAACCCGATGTTCAAGCAGTTTGAGCAAGACGTTGAGCAGTCGTATAAGCTTATCGCAAGGGGCAGCTCGCCTTTCCTGGGGCTTTACCCATACACAGGCATACAAGGAGATTCAATACGCACCATCTCGGCAAGATGCAACATTCCGCAAGAGACAATTGCAACGCTAAACCGCTTTGCTTCTGCAGACGTTAATCTTGAAGACGTTGAGATAATTCTGCCGACAGCACCCGGAC
>JAEEGL012763331.1_pt1 | contig 12470 bp, 10 predicted proteins | sample 9134231 | NCBI WGS metagenome assembly JAEEGL01 (sample SAMN16246548, study PRJNA631951) | gut metagenome | biome: gut microbiome; feature: rumen; material: fiber-attached | host: Bos | place: Iran: Karaj | collected 2018-10
ACTAAAAGATTTTATAAGAAGTTTGATCAAAAGAAATTTGATGAAGCGTGTCGTTTATTTAATTTAAATCAAGATAAGAAATTAGAAGAATTAAGCAGTGGCATGAAAGTCAAATATTCTGTCGCTATCGCGTTATCTCATGAAGCAGAACTACTAATTTTAGATGAGCCGACTTCTGGTCTTGATCCTGTTTCTCGTGACGAGATATTAGATATCTTTCGTAAGATAGTGAAAAATAAAGATCGCGCTATTCTTTTCTCCACTCATATCACTAGTGATTTAGATAAATGCGCGAGTGATATCACATATATTCACGATGGAGATATTATCTTTTCAGGTAATAAAAATGACTTTATTAATTCTTATTTATTTATCAAAGATAAATCAATGAATAAAAATCTCGTAAATGAATATATCGCTTATAAAGAATTTGATGATCGTATTGAAGGGTTAATTGCCGTAGATAAAAAAGATGTTTTCTTAAAGAACAACATCACTCCAGTGGAACCAGATTTAGAGCAAATTATGATTTATATTGAAAGGAGCAAGAAAGAAGATGAAAGCTTTGATTTATAAAGAGATGCGCTTATCCATGCATCCTATTTGCTATATTTTTATCGTTTTATTCCCTTTAATGATTCTTATTCCTTCTTATCCTTTAGGAATCGGATTCATCTATGTCCTAACCTGTTATCCAATCCTCTTTTTAGGAGCAAATAAAGGCCAGCAAAGCAATGATCTTTTATATTCAACTTTGTTGCCAGTGCGCAAAAAAGATATCGTCATGGCTAGAATATTCACGGTGATATTTATGCAAGTCGCTTTTATCGCCTTCTTATCAGCCTTATACCCACTTGCCAGATTCATCAATACCATGATTGCGCAATCAGCGGATAATCCAAAGGAATTCGTTGTTCCAGGTTTAGGATTTGATAGCTTTGTGCTTCTACTTGCGATCGCCATCATCGGCTACGCTATTGCGGATTTGATTTTCTTTCCTATATATTACAAAAAAGGAAAATCGATTGTCATGTCGACATTATTTACCATCTTAGGGTTTGTTGCATATATCGGTGTATTCACCATTGGTTTACCATTTATTCCTGGATTAGAGTTTCTCAATAATCTCCATATTGGTATCCAATTCGGCGTGTTAGCGGGAGCATTGCTTATCTCCTTCGCTCTTCACTTGGTGGTTTATAAAGTATCTTCCAAGCGTTTAGAGAAAGTCGATTTCTAATAAATAAGTCACTGTTAAAAAGGTGACTTTTTTGTAGCGTTTAGTGTTGCTTTGTATAATTTCCGAACCTCCAGGTTCTATGTATCGTTATGGTAACCCCGATTGTATGGAAGACATCAAAGAAATCTCCAAAGAAGAAACGGAGAAATTTATCGGAAAAACACTCGATGAAGAAGAACTAATGTACTTGTTAAAATAGTGATAAAAACTAGATTACATCAAATATAAGTAAAACAAATGTACGCACTCGCATTTGCGAGTGTTTGCATGTACAGCAAAAAAACTTTAAAATTAAAATGATAGAAAATTGTTTTTCTAGTTATTTTGGAGGTAAATTTATGAACAAATTAACGAAGATAATCCTTGCCTCAAGCCTAGCCATCGGTGCAGGTGCTGCGGCAATTTTGAGTTTTAAATCCACAATTAAAGAACAATCAGTGGAATCTAAAGCTGAAGAAGAAGTGGTTCCTGATGGTACTGTTTCTAGGCCTTATAAAATTTCTTCTTATGAAGATTTGCAATTGATGAATAACACTCCAAGAGATGGAACGCCTACATATTATTCTTTAGCGGAATCTTGGGTTTATCACGAAAAAATGAACATAAACTATGTTGATATTTCTTGCTATGGTTCTGACGGCAAAAAAGTAATTTGGCTCGATCTCAATGGTAAAACAATCATGAGAGAGGGTAAATCAACCGATACTTCTACGTTCCATATTTTTGGTCTTGTTGAAATGTATATTTACGATTCTCATCGAGGATCAGGTGAGATACAAATGTGGCTTGATAATTACAGCAGTGATTCATCTTTATTTTCTGTAACAGCAGGAGCTACTTTGAATATCATTAATGGTAGATATACTTATCTAATGGAATATAGGGATTCCGTTTATGGTGGTGGCAGTCAATTCGCGCATCGCGGTGATATTTTTAATATTAGTGGTACTGGCAAAGTTAATATCTATGATGGTTATTTCAATGCTGCTGACCATGTTATTTATTCCGAAAAATCCTCGGGAGTAACCATATATAATGGACAATTTAGAAATTTAAGAGATTATACTGTCTTTGCGAATCGTATACTTGTTACTCTATATGGCGAGGGGGAAAAATTTGCCGATACTTTAGGACCTTCAACGACATTCTCTCCCGAACCAGATGAATGGTGTGGCGATGATCAATTATGGGGCGCAGCTTCTTTTACATTCACTTCCAAGAATTCCTACCTCATCTACTCAAACATTCCCAATAATTTCAGCGAGATAACTATTGATCAAGGCGGAGAATACGCTTTTACCATCTGGCGTTCCAATGCTTATGATTTTAAATGGAAATTAGATAATACAACCATTACTGAAGATAGCCATCCAGCATTACAGTTAATTGGTGAAAATACTTTAGTGATTAAGCCGTCATTAGCTAATGGGTTATTAGATAATCATTACATTTTTTTGTCTTTTAAATTTATGAAAAACCAAGAATTTGTGACTAGAGACAATGAATATATTGGAATTCATGTTAATAGAACACATTATGTCATTACTTTTGATTTAGATGGACATGGTGAGAATATGTATGAATTTTCGCCGATGTCTGAAAGTAGAACTTTTGCCGATGTCGTCAATAGTGTTACTCCACCAGAAAATGATTATGACTATTATTTCTTAGGTTTCGCTAAAGATAAACTTAGCTATTACGCAAATGCTAATTCTTTCGTTAGAGCCGCGAATGCCTTAAAAACCGATACCAATCTTATCGACTTTGACTACATCTTATATGGTGGTTGGAGAGGATACGATGATGATGTGGATGGATTAACATTCAATCAACCGACAATTAAACAACTTGATGCAAATGGTGATTTACAAAGTATTGGTAAAGTTAGCTTCTCTGGTTTAATAGAAAAATCTTTATATTACACACAATTCTATGAATTTTTATTGAAAATTACTTTTTCCTCATTCCATGCACAAGATGATGAAACCGAGACATTAGATTACTCTATCTATTATAAGATTGGCGACGCTGAACCAGTTAAATACGATGGAGTTTCACCTAAATATATCACCTTCTTCAACAAAGGAAATGGTGTGACTGATGAAGTGGAATTATTAATTCAAATTGATGGTTTCGCTAATAGAAATGCTGATAAGAATTACGTTGGTGAATTCTCTTATAAAACATACATTTATGATAGTGAAGATGTCATAGCTAAATCTTATTCTGATGCCGCTCCCACAAATCTTTATATGCTTAAAGATGAGCCGGTTCCAGTGGTTTTAGAATCAATCAGTTTATCCGGTACACAACAAACTACATTTAGATTAGGAGATACATTCTCATCTGAAGGTTTAGTGGTCACTGCAAATTATAGCAACGGTACATCTAATGATGTTACTGGCGCATGCACAATCAGTGAACCAGATATGAGTACAACGGGTGTCAAAGATGTTAATGTCAGTTATACTGATGGTGATGTCACTAAAACAGCATCATATCAAATCAATGTGGTTCCTGCAGAAACACCAGTTCTATTTGAATCCATTAGCTTATCTGGTGATTATAAAACTGAATTCAAAGTTGGTGATACATTTACTTCTGAAGGTTTAGTGGTCACCGCTCATTATGATGGCAAAGACGATGAAGAAGTCACAGGCTTTGAAGTTGATTCTTCTGCCGTTAATATGAATGAAGCTGGCATTTATACAGTTACAGTTAGTTATACAGTGGAAGAAGTCACCAATTCTGCAACCTATCAAGTAACAGTTACTGAAGAAGAAACTCCAGTTGATCCAGGTTCATCTGAAGAACCAGAAACACCAGAAACATCAGAAACCCCAGAAACCCCCAAGAAAAAAGGTTGTGGTGGTTCCCTCTTAGCGGCTTCTATCGCAATTCCTACTCTCTTAGGATTAGGTGCCTTAATGCTCATCAAAAAGAGAAAAGAAAAATAATAAATATTATTATTAATATTAAGGTCGAGTCTTCTCGGCCTTTTAATATAGGCGATTTATAAGTGTCGTTTAAGACATAGCATCACTAAAGTGATATAATCTAAACATGATTATTAATACTGGACAAAGAACTGATATCCCCGCCTTCTATTCTAAATGGTTCATTAATCGTATTAGAGAAGGATATGTTTTAGTTCGTAATCCTTATTATCCTAATTTAGTAACCAAATTTAAATTGGATCCAAAAGTCGTGGATATTATCGGTTTTTGCACGAAAAATCCTAGACCGATGTTTCCTTATTTAGATGAATTAAAGGATTATGGACAGTTTTGGTATATCTCCATCACTGGTTTTGATAGAGATTTAGAACCTAATGTTCCTCTAATTGATCAAGTGATTGAAGACTTTATCTATTTATCTAAGAAGATTGGAAGTCATGCGATTGGTTGGAGATACACACCGATAATTGTTAATGATAAATACACGAAAGAAAGACATATCAAGACCTTTGAATATATTGCTTCTAAATTAGAAGGTTATACCTCTTTAGTGACCTTTGGCTTTGTTGATATCTATGACAAATTAGCGAAGAATCATCCCGAGATAAAAGATACAGATGATAAGACGAAAATAGAAATAGCAAAAGCCTTTATGGAAATAGCGAAAAGACATCATATGGAATTAAGATTATGTTCCAAAGAGAAATGGTTAAAAGATTATGGTGTGGATATCGATGGCTGTATGCGCATCGAAGATTATGAACATAGTATTAAGAACGCATTAGATATCAAACAGAAGATGCAAGCTAGAAGAGGCTATTGTGCGTGTTATTTATCTAATGATATCGGTGCTTATAATTCCTGCCCCCATCTCTGCAAGTATTGCTATGCAAACGGGAACAAGGAACTCATTTTAAAGAATTATAAGAATCATGATGATAACTCTCCTTTATTAATTGGACATTTAAATCCAGAAGATAAAGTGAGAGAAGTAAAACAAGAGTCCTATAAAAAGGAGATATTACTATTCTAGTTTTTGTGATATATTAAACAATACATGGAGGGTTTTATGATGAAAACTTCTAAATTAATTAAATTATTACCATTAACAACATTGTTATTAACAGGCTGTTTCGATCAATCTATCAGCAAAGAAGACTTCGCTGCTAAATTAGAAGAAATCAACCAAAATCTCAATGTGGAAAATGAAAAACTCAAAAACTGTAGAGCTCAATCTCGTTTAGGCATTGAAACATATAACTATAAAGAAGGCGAATATTATTCCTATAAATATTTCGCTCTCATTTTAATTATCCCAGTGAGCTATGGTTCTTATACTTGGAAAGATGATGCTGGTTATCACAATTTCGAAGATAAGTCTATTGGTAATGATGTAAAATCAGAATTAACTGAAGAAGAATTCAACACCAAGATGGAAGGCCGCAAAGCCACAATTCTCGGTGTCTTTAGAAAACCATATGAAATCGCGAAGGCTTTAATGGATGAAAATTACTTAAATTATTTAAATCCAGAAGGATTCTTTGATTATTCTTTAACTTATGCGAATAAATATACAAAGAACGGTAATACCTATAAGATTATTTCTACCGCAACATATACTTATAATGCCGATCATCAAAATGGAAATGATGACGTTATGAGCGTTAAATACACGATTACTTTCAAAGATAACTTACCAACTAAGTTAGAAACCGAAAAGAAAGAACGCGATGGTGATAAATCCAAAGACCACTGGAAATATTCCTATAGCAATTCCGCTTTCTCTGACCCAACCGCATCTAGTGAACAATCTGAATAGTTAACGGTTATATAGAATATAAAGGGCAACTTGAAAAAGTCGCTCTTTTTTATTTTTTTGAATAATGTTATATGATATTTAGTTAGGAGGAATAACCATGAATAAATTATTACTCGTATCATTAAGCTTAATGGCAATCTTATCCTTAGGCGGATGTAAAAACAAAGGTAAAGACAAATCTGGACAAGAATCCGGTGGCTCTTCCGAACAAAAAACGACCTGTACATTAGAAGAATTTAAAGAGAGATTAAACGCTAACGATGCTTCTTTTGGTGAAGAAGAAAACCCAAAACTTAAAAATATCTCTTATAAATCCGGAACTGTTTTAAGTCTACATCCTGTCAATTATAAAGAAGGCGAATTCTACGATAGTCAAGAAGGATTAGGCGGTAGAAGAAGCATTTGGAAAGATAGTGACGGCTTCCACAAATATGTTAAAACATTATTTGGAGGAGAGACTTATTCAGAATTAACCGAAGAACAGTTTGAAGCGGAAATGGCTAGCGGCAAACAAACAGTCCATTCTATTGTCTATACACCTATTCAAATGGCAAAAGAATTAATCGCTGAAAAAGAGGGTGGCGAAAGCGAAAGAAGAATATCCTTTAAATTCTCTGTCTCTATCTTAGGTAACTATCGTATGGAAGCGACAGTGGTGTTTACTGAAAAGGATTATGAAGAAAATATCGTGGAACACACTGATGTTTATACAATTTCTCTTGGTGAAGATCTACCTTATCAATATCAATATGATAGAGATGATAGCAATCAAACCGCTCATACATTCCAATACGGTAACGCAAGTTTCGATAGACCATAATTAACAAACAATTTATAGAGGGTTTCGGCCCTCTTTTTTGTATCATTTTTCCTTATTTTTGCAGGTTTTTTAGAAATATTTGCGCAAAAAATCGCTTTTTTGTGAAAATTTACAAAAAATATTGGAGATTTCGCGTGCCTGCGATAGAATATAATTAAGTATTTTTAGGAGGTTTCCTTATGGACAAAATGAAGTCCTTGAGAAAGAGCGTTATCGCTTTAGGTGTTTTCGCGTTATTAGCCTTTGTTGTTTGGGGTGGTGTTTTTGCGACATTATTCTTAACAACCAAAGATTTTGATTTCTTGAAATTACACCTTAATCAGTTGGTCGACTTAATTGCCTTACCATTTAAAGGTGGTTTCGGTCCATCAACAGTCTATTTCCCAGAAGCACTTGTTGTTGTTTCTATTTTAGGATTAGATGTTTTATTCCTTGTCTTAACAATCATCTTCAGTATTGTTAAACGTCGTGGTGTTATGGTGTTCCCATTCATCGCTTTCTTACTCTGTGGCGCAGCATCTGCAGAAGTCGCTGCTAACTTACCTACTTACACAGTTGGTGATACATCCACAGCTTCCGGTTATTTAGCCTTAGTTAAATTAGGTTCATCTAACATTATCGGAACATTAATGGGCATTTTAGCGTTAGTATTTGGTACCTTAGCTGGTGTCTTAGCCTTATTAGCCATGATCTTATCAATGCCATGCAACTTCATGAAGAAAGCCAATAAAGAAGAAGAAGCTGCTCGTTTTGCTGAAGAACCAGAACCAGAGGAAGAAGAAGTTGAACTTACCGCTGAAAATATCAGAGGCATGATCAGAGATGAATTAAGAGCTGCTCAACCTGCTGGAAACAATGTCACCGGTGCGACATTTGCCGGTCCATTAGTGGTCCAATATTTCAATGGTCCTGCTCCAGTTCAACCACAACCTGAACAAAAAGAAGAACCCAAAAAAGAAGAACCAGTTCCATACGTGGAAGAAGTTGCTGTTCCTGAACCATATTGCGAACCAGAGCCAGTTAAAGAAGAAGAACCTGCTCCAGTCGAACCCGAACCACAACCAGAACCACAACCTGAACCCGAGCCACAACCAGAGCCCGAGCCAGAGCCACAACCTGAACCAGAACCAGAGCCACAACCCGAACCAGAACCAGAGCCACAACCCGAACCAGAACCAGAGCCAGTTCAACCTGAACCAGAGCCAGTCCAAGAAGTAGTGGTCCCTGTCGTTGAAGCCCCAGTTGAAGAACCCGCTCCCGAAAAGAAACCAATTATCCGTATTCCTTTCGAAGAACGTATGGTCAAAGCTGATAAGGAAATGAAAGATAACTATAACGAAATTAAGAATGAAATTCTTAGTTATGGTGTCAAATCTCGTATTTCCAATTCTGGCGACACATTCCGTTTACACCGCAAAACATACATTAAGCTCACAATTGCTGGTAAGAGCTTAAAATTATACTTCGCTCTTGATCCTAAAGATTACAGAGATACTACTATCCCAGTGCAAGATGCTGGTGAAAAAGGCATCTATGAAGAAATCCCATTGGTCTTCAAAGTCAAATCCGGTTTATCCATCAAGAGATGTAAACAACTCATCGCTGATGTCATGGAAAAAGACAATTTAGTCCAAGGCGAAATCGGTAAAGTCAACTGGGTTAAAGAAATCCAAGCTAACTTAAGAGAAGAAAAGAAAGCCGCTAAAGCTGCTGCTGAAGCTGACGAAGATTAATATTCTCTAATATCAATAATGAAGAAGGTATGTTATTCATACCTTTTTCTTTTTGTCCTTTTGTCAATATTTACAGTTTATATTATTTTTGATAATATCTTTATCACGAGCCTAATGCTTAGAGAGGAAGTGGTTAGTCGATGGATGATCCTATATCGTGGTTGTTAATCGGGATATGTATAATCGTATCTTTCTTTTCTTCAACCTGTGAGACCGCCATTGGACTAGTCAATCGTTTTAAACTCCAAGTTAAAGCGGATGATGGTAGTAAAACTGCCAAAATATTATTGAGAATATGCGATCATTATGATCGTTCTATAAGCACAGTATTAATCACTCATAATGTGGCTTCCGTTATTATGTCTACTATCGGAACCATTATCTTTTATGATATGCTAGCATCTAAACCAGAATTAGATAGCTATGTACCAATTATTTCTTCTATTGCTGTAACATTTGTTATTTATATCTTAGGTGATATTTTACCAAAGACTATCGCTAAAAAGATTCCCGATACTATTTCGACTATTTTTGCATGGCCTTTATATATTCTTTTAATTTTATTAACACCTTTATCTATTCTCTTTGAACTACTCGCTAAACTATTCGATAAGATTTTTAAGACGAGCCACGAAGAAGAATTCACTGAAGAAGATTTTGAAAACATTGTCGAGAAGACTACTGATGAAGGATTATTAGAAGAAGAACAAGGGGATATCATCCAATCCGCTTTAGAGTTTGAAGACACAAATGTCAAAGAAGTTTTAACACCGAGAAATAAAATGTTCGCCTTAGATATCCGTGGTCTAACTCATGAGAAATTACAAGAGATTTTATTAAATACCAATTATTCGAGAATTCCGATATATGAGAGAGAATTTGACAATATTATCGGTGTTTTGCTCGTGAAAACTTATATTAAGCAATATTTAGATAATCCGCAAAAAGCGATTAGAAGAATGCTGCAAAAACCATATTTCGTCTCTGGCAAAATCATGATTGATGATTTATTTAATGGTTTTAAACGTCATCATTCTCATTTAGCAATCGTCAGAAATAAAGATCAAAAAGTCATCGGCATGGTCACCATGGAAGATGTTTTAGAAGAACTAGTGGAAGATATTAGTGAACCCACTAATCAGAAAGTGAGAAAAGCCTAATATGCAATATTGGTGGTATTGGATTATTATCGGTGTTTGTGCAGTCTTTAGTGCTTTCTTTTCCGCTGCTGATTTAGTCTATGGTTTAGTCGACCAGGATAAACTCAAAAAACATATCGAAAATAAAGAAAAAGGTTATAAGAGAGCGAAAATCGCTCTTCGTTTAGCGGAAAAATATGAATTCTCTATTGCTACAATTTTATTCTCTAATAATGTGGTGAACGTTTTATCTTCCTCTTTAGTGGCCGCAATCGCAGTTTATATTGATAGACAAAATGGCACTAATTATGCGACGACTATCGCGACTATTATTATGACAGTCACAATTATTATATTCTGTGAATTCTTGCCGAAAGCTTTAGCGAAGAGATTTTGTTATCCCTTCTCTATCTTGTTTGCTCCTATAGTGAGATTCTTTGAATTCTTATTCTTTATTTTCGTTTGGCCCATCTCTAAATTCTTTGAATTAATTGGTCGCCTCTTTAAAAAGAAATCTAAAGAAGAAGATATCGTCGATGAGGATGTTTTGAATGAAATGGTGGATGAGATTGAAGAATCTGGTGATATTGAAGAAAATAGTGCGGAAATTGTTCGTAATGCAATCGATTTAAATGATATTCAAGCATTTGAAATTATGACTCCAAGAGTGGATGTCTTCTCTATTGATATCGAAGATGATATCGATGAGATTATCCAAGAAGGAGAAATCTTCAATCATAGTCGTATCCCGGTTTATGAAGACACGATTGATAATATTATCGGTATTTTACCTATCAAATCGGTCGCTAGAGCGTTATTTAATCATGAAAAGATTAATGTTAAGTCTTTGATGTATAAACCGCTTATAATCCCGAGAAACCACCAAATACTCGATTTATTACAAGAATTTAAACAGACGAAGATTCATATCGCTGTTGTTATCGACGAATATGGTGGTACAGAAGGTATCGTCACCATGGAAGACATCTTAGAAGAAATCGTCGGTGAGATTTTTGATGAGACCGACGAAGTCAATGAAGAATACATTATTAATAAAGATGGTTCTTATGTTGTCAGCGGTAGTATGAATATCGATGATTTCTTTGAACTTATCGGATTTGAATCGGAAGACTATGAAACCGACTACACAACTGTCGGTGGTTTCTGCCAAGACATCTTAGATAGATTTGGTAAGAAAGATGATGAATTTGATTTCGATCATTATCATTTCCGCATCTTAGAAGCGGATAAATACACAATTGAAAAATTGTTGGTTACTAATCTAGATCCTATCGATGATGAAGAATAAAAAAAGATGCATTAGCATCTTATAAATTTCTTTCTTTAATTATTTCTAGATATTTCTGATAGACCATATCGGTCACTTGCTCGACATCGAAATGTTGACTATCTATATGAAGGTCGACATCAGCGATGTTTTCTTTTCTAAAGGCGATGCGATCATTAGCGATTCTCGCCTTTGCATCATCTTCGTTGTCTCCTCTTTGAAGCATTCTTTGATATCTTGTATCTTCGTCTGAATCTAAGAAGAAAGTGACGATATGTGGATCATTTAAAGCGATGTAGGCTTTTAATCCAGCTGGGTCGATGACAACACATTTATTTTGCGCGATTTGATCTTTAGTAGAACCATAGAGTTTTTTGTTATACAAAGTATATTCGACAAATTTTCCATCTTTAATCATCTGTTCAAATGTTTCTTTGCTCACGAAAAAGTAGTCGCGACCATTAACTTCGTTAACACGCATTTCACGTGTGGTAGTGGTAATCACTTTAGTGACACCATATTTCCTCGCTAATTCTTTAGCGACTTCGGTTTTGCCACTTGCACTTGCGCCCGCTAAAACAATCATGTCCTTATTATAAAATTTTTCTCTATTTAGTAAAGAATATAATAAAAAAGTTTTTTCTTATCGTTTTTTAGTTAACTTTTTAAGTTAATTAGTTATAATATCTATGGTCAAAAAAGGAGTTTTTTAAATGGCTAAAATTTGTAAAGTTCACGGTCGTGAAGTATTAGATTCTAGAGGCAATCCTACAGTTGAAGTCGAAGTTTGGCTTGAAGATGGCACTAGAGCTCGCGCGATTGTCCCATCCGGTGCTTCTACTGGTGAAAGTGAAGCTCTCGAATTAAGAGATGGAGACAAATCCAGATATTTAGGTAAAGGCGTTTTAAAAGCAGTTGAAAACGTCAATACCAAATTAGCCCCAGTCGTGATTGGCTTAGAGGCTACCGATCAAGTATTAGTTGATCAAGCAATGTTAAAAGCAGATGGCACACCTTTCAAAAAGAATTTAGGTGCTAACGCTATCTTAGGTGTTTCTTTAGCAGTCGCTAGAGCAGCAGCGGAATCCTTACATATGCCTTTATACCGCTACATCGGTGGTACAAATGGTAAAGTTATTCCAACCCCATGTATGAATGTTATCAATGGTGGCGCACACGCGGAAAGCACCGTTGATTTCCAAGAATTCTTCATCATTCCTGCCGGATTTGATTCCTTCAGAGAAGCCTTACGTGCTGGTACCGAATGTTTCCACGCTTTAAAGAAAGTCGTTAAAGAACATGGCTATGAAACCGGTGTTGGTGATGAAGGTGGTTTCGCTCCTTCTTGTAAGAAAGGTAACGAAGAACCATTAGAATTAATCGCTGAAGCCGTTGCTAAAGCTGGCTATAAATTAGGCGAACAAATCTTCTTATGTATGGACGTTGCTTCTTCCGAATTCTATGAAGGTAATGG